>JAAIGF010094844.1_pt1:0-282500 | contig 283548 bp, 302 predicted proteins | sample 6487441 | NCBI WGS metagenome assembly JAAIGF01 (sample SAMN13974129, study PRJNA590717) | phyllosphere metagenome | biome: pepper field; feature: multiple bacterial spot infested pepper fields; material: pepper leaves; isolation source: leaves from pepper fields | host: Capsicum... | reverse complement strand
TGCAGTTCCGCCACCTGATTCTCGAGTTCGGTCAGGCGCGCCGACATCGCGGCATCGATGTCCAATCCCGATGCGGACGCATCGGGGGCACCGTCGGCCGACGTGTCGGCGGGCTGGCGCGGGTCCTGGGCATTCTGCTGCGGGCGATCCGGATCGAATTCTTGGTGAGCCGACATCGGCATCCTCCGTGTTGACAAGCTGACGAGAGAACAAAGGGGGGCGCATTATCCCCGACAACAGCAGGGATTTGCACCGACCGCAGCGACATGGGGACCCTTTTGCCGGCTTTCAAGGCCTGGAGAGCGCTTTTTTCGCGAAATCTCGCATATCGGCGGGTCCGTGGCATCCCCGTCCATGACGCAGACTGCCCGCGGCATCCGACAGGTTGCCGCGGGCGGTGGTGTGACTCAGGGAAGGCGCGCGCGCCGGCCGCGCTGGGCGGCGACGCTGGCGGGGCTGCGCTCAGGACTTGGGTTGGTCCGGGTCGTGCAGCGGCAGGGGATCGCTGGCAGGGAACGTGTCTTCCAGCGCGTCATCGAGTTCCTTCTCGGCGTGATCCTCGGCGGGCGTGGGCTTGGACTTGGCCTTGCTCGGCGTCGCAGGTGCCACCGGATCGCTGGCGGGAAAGCTCCCGTCGATGGCGCGATCGAGCGACTTGTCATCCTTGTCACGGGGGGTGTCGGCAGATTTGCCGGACTTCGAAGTAGACGACATCAGAGACTCCTTCAAGCGCGTCAGGCGCGCGTCGGAAGCCAACCAAGCAAGTTTCGTTCCGTCAGATCGACCAGGGCCTCGATCCACACGGCGTCGTCATTCAGCGCGGGGATGTAGCGCAGCCGTTCGCCACCGGCCTCGACGAACGCCTCTGCCACTTCCTGGGCGATTTCTTCGAGGGTTTCCAGGCAATCGACGGCAAAGCCCGGGCACACCACGTCGAGGGTGCGCACACCCTGCCCCGCCAGTGCCTTGACGGTGGGCTCGGTGTAGGGCTGCAGCCACTCGGCAGCACCGAACCGGCTCTGAAAGGTGACGCTCACGTCCTCGCTGGCCAAGCCCAGTGCCAGGCGCAGGCGTTCGGCCGTGGCCAGGCACTCGGCGTGATAGGGATCACCCAGGGCGATCGACGCCTTGGGCAGGCCGTGAAAGCTCATGAGCAGCCGCTCGGCACGGCCGTGTTCCGCCCAGTAGCGTTGCACGCGTTGCGCCAGCGCCGCGATGTAGCCCGCATCCTGGCCGTAGCGCTGCACGAAGCGCATTTCGGGCTGGCTGCGCAGGGTCGCGAGGTACGCCGCCACCTTGTCGAGCACCGTGGCCGTGGTACTGGCGGCGTACTGGGGATACAGCGGCAGGACCAGGATGCGCTCGCAGCCGCGCGCGCGCAGCGCCTCGATCGCCCCCTGCAGCGAGGGTTCGCCATAGCGCATGCCCAGCGCGACCTCGACGTTCAGCCCGCGCTCGCGCAGCACCTGCGTGAGCGCCGCATGCTGGCGGCGGCTGTACACCATGAGGGGCGAGCCTTCCGCCATCCAGACGGCGGCGTACTTCTCGCGGATCTTGCGTGGCCGCACGTTGAGGATCACGCCGTTCAGGATCAGCCACCAGAGCGGGCGCGGCAGCTCCACCACGCGCGGGTCCGACAGGAATTCCTTCAGGAAGCGCCGGATCGCGGGTGCGTCCGGGGCCGCGGGCGTGCCGAGGTTGACGAGGATGACCCCGGGCGGGGCGTGCGGATCCGCCGGCCGGGTGGATCCCGGCACGTACTGCGGCAGCCCGATGCTCCGGGCGATGGCAGGCTTCATGAGTGTTGGCTGAGCGCGTTGGAGAGCAGGCGCGAGGTGATGTCGACGATCGGGATGACGCGCTCGTAGGCCATGCGCGTGGGCCCGACCACGCCCAGGGTCCCCACGATCTGGCCATCCACGCCGTACGGTGCCGTGATGACGGTGACGTCCTCGAGCGGCATCAGCTGGGAGTCCCCGCCGATGTAGATCTGCACGCCCTGGGCGCGACTGGACACGTCCAGCAGCTTGAGGAGGTCCGTCTTTTTCTCGAAGAGCGAGAACATGCCGCGCAGGCGGTTCATGTCGGAAGCGATGTCGGCGACTTCCAGCAGCTTGCTGCCGCCCGAGATCACCACGCCCTCGACGTCGTCGGCGCCCTCGGCCCCCGCATCGACCGCGGCCTGCATGAGGCCCGAGATGTCCTCGCGCAGCTGCTGCACTTCGGTCTTCAGGATCTGGCGGGCCTGCTCGAAGGACTTGCCGGCAAAATGCTGGTTGAAGAAGTTGCCGGCTTCGACCAGTTCCTGGTCGCGATAGTCGCGCGGCACGAAGACGATGCGGTTCTGCACGTCCCCCGAGGGCGTGACGATGATGAGCAGGACGCGACGATCCGACAGGCGGATGAACTCGATCTGGCGGAACACCTGCGTGCGCTTGGGCGACAGCACCACGCCCGCGAACTGCGACAGGTTGGAGAGCATCGCCGCCGCCGCGCTGACCGCGCGTTGCGGGTCGGCCACCGGCAGCAGCTCGCGCACGTGCGAGTGCGTGAGCTCGTAGGGCTGGACCGCCAGCATGGTGTCCACGAACATCCGGTAGCCACGCGGGGTGGGGATGCGCCCCGCGGACGTGTGCGGACTGTGGATCAGGCCGAGCTCTTCGAGATCGGCCATGACGTTGCGAATGGTGGCGGGCGACAGGTCGAACAGTTTCGACAGCGTACGCGAACCTACCGGCGTTCCATCAGCGATGTACCGTTCGACCAGGGCCTTCAACAATGCGCGTGCGCGTTCATCCATAGCGTTCATTCTAGAACAGTCCACCTATAATCCGACAAGACATCCCTCTTCGGCGCTGCTCATGCTTTTTCCCACCGTTGCCCTGATCGGCCGCTACAACGACACCGGCATCGCCGAACCCCTGCTGGCACTGGCGCGCCAGCTGCAGGCCGCCGGCCGCGAAGTGCTGTTCGAAGCGGAGACCGCAGCCAATACCGGCGTGACGGAATATGCCACCGCCAGCACCGGCGACATCGGCGCGCGCGCATCGCTGGCCATCGTCATGGGTGGCGATGGCACGATGCTGGGCGCCGCCCGCCGCCTCGCGCCGTTTCGCACGCCCGTGATCGGCATCAACCACGGCCGCGTGGGCTTCATCACCGACATCACGCTGGCGCGCGCGGCCGACGCCATCGCCCAGATCCTGGAGGGCCGCTTCGAGGCCGACGAGCGCATGCTGGTGAGCGGCACCGTGCGTCGCGGCGACGAGGTCCTGTACGAGGCCGATGCGCTCAACGACGTCGTGCTCAGCCGCGCAGGCCGCGGCGGCATGATCGACATGCACATCGCCGTGGACGGCGCGAGCGTGGCCACGATGCGCGCCGACGGCCTGGTCATCGCCACGCCCACCGGCTCGACCGCGTACGCGCTGTCGGCCAACGGCCCCATCCTGCACCCCGCGGTGGCCGGACTGGTGCTGGTGCCGGTGGCCCCGCAGTCGCTGTCCAACCGGCCGATCGTGCTGCCGGGCTCCTGTGAGATCGAGATCACGCTGCTGTCCACCGGTCGCGTCGAGGCCGGCGCCAGCGCCCACTTCGACATGCAGACCTGGTCGCAATTGGCCGAGGGCGACCGCATCGTGGTGCGTCGCGCCGCACACAGCGTGCAGCTGCTGCACCCGGTCGGCTACAGTTACTATGCCACGCTGCGCCAGAAGCTCAATTGGCATCGCACGCCCTCCCCGGGCGATGGCGAGGATGCGGCTGGCAAACCCTGAGTCGAGGACACGCCCCGCCGTATGCTGCTGCACCTGCACATCCAGGATTTCGTCATCGTCGAATCCGCCGAGATCGAGTTCGGCGCGGGATTCACGGTGTTCTCCGGCGAGACCGGGGCCGGCAAATCGATTCTGATCGATGCGCTCGCTCTGGCACTGGGCGAGCGCGCCGACGCCTCGGTCGTGCGCGAGGGCGCCCAGCGCACCGACATCACCGCCGTCTTCGATCGCCCCGCCCACCTGCACGACTGGCTGTCCGAGCACGGCTATGACGGCGACACGCTGCTGCTGCGCCGCCTGATCGACGCCAGCGGCCGCAGCCGGGCCTTCGTGAACGGCGTGCCCGCCACGGTCGCGCAACTGCGCGAACTCGGCGAGCAACTGGTCGACATCCATGGCCAGCATGCCCACCAGAGCCTGATGCGTGCCGACGCGCAACGGGACCTGCTGGATGATCACGGCGGCAACGCCGAGCTGCGCGCGCAGCTGGCCACCGCCTGGAAGGACTGGCGTCACCTGGAACGCCAGCTCGCCGAGCTGCTGCGCGATGCTGAAGGCCTGGAGAGCGAACGCGAGCGCCTGCAGTGGGAACACGACGAGCTCGACAAGCTTGCGCTGGTGCCCGGCGAGTGGGCCGAACTGCAGGCCGAGCACGAGCGCCTGGCCAATGCACAGTCGCTGATCGATGGTGCGGCGCAGACGCTGCACCAGCTGGACGAGGCCGACGACAGCACCCACCACCAGTTGGCGGCGGCGGCCCAGCGCATCGGCCAGCTCGCGAGCCACGACGCGGGTCTGCGTGACGTCGCCGAAGCGCTCGAGTCCGCCAGCATCGGCCTGGCCGAAGCCGTGTCCGGGCTGCACAGCTACCTGGGCAAGCTCGAACTGGACCCGCAGCGGCTGGCCGAGCTCGAGGCCCGCATCCAGGGCGTGTTCGACGCCTCGCGCAAGTACCGCCTGCAGCCCGAGGCCATTCCCGAGCGCCATACGTGGCTGGCCGAGCGCCTGCAGACGCTGGCCCAGGCGCACGACCTGGACGGCCTGCGCCAACGCGCCGCCAAGGCACAGGCGGGCTACGACAAGGTTGCCGGCAAGTTGCGCCAAGCCCGTGCGCGCGCCGCGCAGGGGCTGGATGCGGCCGTCACCGAGGCCATGCAGACGCTGGCCATGACGGGTGGCCGCTTTGCCGTGGTGCTGAACGACGCCGAGCCCGGCCCGGCCGGTGACCAGACTGTTGAATTCCGCGTGGCGGGCCACCCCGGGACCACGCCGCGGCCACTGGCCAAGGTGGCTTCCGGCGGCGAACTCGCCCGCATCTCGCTCGCGCTGTCCGTCATTGCGAGCCAGGCCGCGCGCGTGCCCACCCTCATCTTCGATGAAGTGGACACGGGCGTGAGCGGTGCGGTCGCCGAAGTGGTCGGCCGGCTGCTGCGCTCGCTGGGCGCGCGCCACCAGGTGCTGTGCGTGACCCACCTGCCCCAGGTGGCCGCCTGCGCCAACACCCACTTCCAGGTCAGCAAGGAGCCAGTGGGCGACACCACGCGCTCCCGCATCGGCCTGCTCGATGCGCGCGGGCGCGTCGATGAACTTGCCCGCCTGCTTGGCGGCATCCAGATCACGGACACGACGCGGCGCGCAGCGCGCGAAATGCTGTCCCGCTAACAATTTCAGGAGACACCCCTTGACCGACGCCGCCACGGCCGCACCGGCCTTGACCACCGTTGCCCAACGCATCCACGACACGGCCGCCCAGCGACCGACGCACGTTGCCCTGCGCGAGCTGGCCGATGCCAGCCTGACCTATGCCGAACTCGACGCCGCCATGGACCGCGTCGCGGCGGCCCTGCAGCGCGACGGCGTGCAACCCACGCGCACGATCGCCATCTGCGGCGCCAATGCCATCGCGTACGCCGTCGTGTATCTGGGCGCGATCCGCGCAGGCGTGGCCGTGGCCCCCCTGCCCCCATCGGCCACGCCGGCCGCGCTGGCTGCCATGCTGGCCGATTCCGGCGCCCGCCACCTGTTCGTCGATTCCGCCAGCGCACCGCTCTTTGCCGATGCCGCGTGGACGGGCACCCGCATCGGACTGGATGACGCCGCGCCCGGCGCCACGCCGCTGGCCGCCTGGCTGGCCGACGCCGGCGCACATCCCGCGCCGGTGGAGCCGCAGGCCGCCTGGCCCTTCAACATCATCTACTCGTCCGGCACCACGGGCTCGCCCAAGGGCATCGTGCAGCCCTTCGGCATGCGCGCCGTGCAGCTGGGCAGCGGCTCGTCCACGCTGAGCGGCTACGGCGAGGACAGCATCACCCTGCTGTCCACGCCGCTGTATTCCAACACCACGCTGGTCAGCTTCTTCTCGACCCTGGGCAACGGCGGCACCGCCATCCTGATGCCCAAGTTCGATGTCCAGACCTACCTGACGCTGGCCGAGCGCTTTCGCATCACGCACACCATGCTGGTGCCCGCGCAATACCAGCGCATCATCCAGCATCCGTCGTTCGACGAGTTCGACCTGAGCTCGATGCGCGTCAAGCAGTGCACCAGCGCGCCCTTCCCGGCCGCGCTCAAGGCCGAGGTCGTGCGCCGCTGGCCCGGCCGGCTCATCGAATCCTACGGCATGACCGAAGGCGGTGGCGTCTGCATCCTGGAGGCCGATCGCTTTCCCGACAAGCTGCACACGGTGGGCAAGCCTGCCGTGGGCCACGAGTTCCTGCTGCTGGACGATGCGGGTGAGCCCGTCGCCCCCGGCGAGGCCGGCGAAATCGTCGGACGCTCGCCCGGCATGATGCTGGGCTACCTGAACCAGCCGGGCAAGACCGACGAAGCGCAGTGGTTCGATGCGCAAGGCCGGCGCTTCATCCGCACGGGCGACGTGGGCCGGTTCGATGAGGACGGCTTCCTGATCCTGATGGATCGCAAGAAGGACATGATCATTTCGGGCGGCTTCAATCTGTACCCGAGCGATCTGGAAGCCGAGCTGCGCCAGCACCCCGATGTGGCGGACTGCAGCGTGGTCGGTGTGCCGTCCGAGCGCTGGGGCGAGACCCCGGTCGCCTTCATCGTGGCGCGCGTCGGGGTCGAGCCGGACGCCGGCGAACTACTCGCCTGGGCCAACGAGCGCCTGGGCAAGATGCAGCGACTGGCCGACCTGCGCGTGGTCGAGGAACTGCCACGCAGCGCCATCGGCAAGGTCCTGAAGCGCGAGCTGCGCGACCAGTACGACGGCAAGCCGGCCTGACGAACCGCCGGCGGGCGAGCTTGGAGCGTATCCGCATGCGGGCCGGGCGTCGAGCCTGCCTGTAGCCGGACGTGCGCCGGGCGTGGCGTTTACGTGCGTGTGCCCGGCGTGCCGCTTACGTGCGCATGCCCGGCGTGCCGTTTACGTGCGTGCGCCCGGCGTGCTCTTTACCGGGCATCCACCGGGCCAGCCCATTGCTGTGCAGGCGCCGAGCGAGCCCTGTGCCCGGCGTGCGCCAGGCGCGACACAGACCGAGCGCCCATGAAAAACGGGCGGCCTGGGCCGCCCGTCACGAGACATTGTCTGCACGCTGCCCGCAGGCAGCCGTGGGATCAGACGAGTCCCGAACCCGACTTGCGCGCACCGGCGCACTGCGGGCAGATGCCGTACAACGCCATCGCATGGCCAGTCAGCACGAAGTTGTGCTCCTTGGCGACATTGTGCTGACGGCGCTCGATCTCGGCGTCGTAGAACTCTTCCACGCGCCCACAGTTCGTGCAGACGAGGTGATCGTGGTGATCGCCTTCGTTCAGTTCGAACACGGCCTTGCCGCTGTCGAACTGGCTTCGCGTGAGCAGGCCCGCCTGCTCGAACTGCGTGAGCACGCGGTATACGGTGGCAAGACCGATCTCGACGTTCTCGGCCATGAGGGCGCGGTACACGTCTTCGGCGCTCATATGGCGCGTATCACCCTTGCGGAAGATGTCGAGAATCTTCAGCCGCGGATACGTGGCCTTCAGGCCCATGCTCTTGAGCTCGTTCTGGTCTGTCATGAGGAATTCCCTGCTTGCGTCTTCAGCCGGTATGATACCGGTTTTGCGGCACCATCCGATACAGGCTCCTCACACGTGTCCCTCGTTTCGTCTTTCCCCCACCGCCGCGTCGCGCGCCTTGCAGCATTCGCCGTGGCGGCCAGTCTTCTTGCCGCTTGCGGCGCTGTCGACCGTACCGGTCGCGCGTTCTGGCAGCCCTATCGACCCAACGTGCAGCAAGGCAACTGGGTGACTGCCCAGCAGGTCGCCCAGCTGCAGCCCGGCATGACCCGTGAGCAGGTGCGCTTCGTCCTGGGCACGCCCACGCTCACGCCGGTGTTCCATGCCGAACGCTGGGACTACCCCTACTTCCTGAAGCCTGGCTACGGCCAGATCCAGGAACGCAAGTTCACGGTGTTCTTCGAGAACGAGCGTCTTGCGCGCTGGGAAGGCGATCCGGTGCCGACCGTGCAGCCCTTCCAGCCCGCACCGCAAGGTGGCGAGGCCTTCAGCCCGCTGCCGGTGCCGGGTGCCGTGATCGACCCGGGCCTGGGTCAGCTGGGCAGCCCCGTGCCGGTGCCGGGCGATGACACGCGCGGCGTGGTGCGTCCGGGCGACCCGGATGCCCAGACCGCCGACGCGGCCAGCCAGCAGCCCGAGCTCGATGTGCGCAACCCGATGCTGCGCCTGCAGCGCGCGCCTGCCGTCGACCCCACGGCCGTGCCGCAGTCCAGCCGCACCGGTGGTGGCACCGTACCTCTGCGTTAAAGGATTTTGCTTCGCATGACCCAACCGATTCGCGTGGCCATTGCCGGCGCTGGTGGCCGCATGGGCCGCGAGCTCATCGAGGCCGTCTCCCAGTCTGCCGACCTGCAACTCACCGTGGCCCTGGAGCGTCAGGGCGGCGAGCTTTGCGGCCAGGACGCCACGGCGTTCCTTGGCCGTGAGAGCGGCGTCATCATCACCGATGATCTCGCCGCCCTGGCCCAGGCCGACTGCCTCATCGACTTCACGCGCCCTGAAGGCACCCTCGCCCACCTGGACGCCTGCGTCGCACACGGTGTGAACGTGGTGATCGGCACGACCGGCTTTGACGAGGCTGGCCGCGCGCGCATCCGCGAGGCCGGCCAGCGCATTGGCGTCGTTTTCGCGCCCAACATGAGCGTGGGCGTGAACGTCACGTTCAAGCTGCTGGAAATGGCGGCGCGCGCACTCAAGGACTACGACGTCGAGATCTTCGAGGCGCATCACAAGCGCAAGGTCGATGCTCCCTCGGGCACCGCGCTCAAGATGGGTGAGGTCATCGCCCAGGCCTGGGGCGAGTCCCTGGACGACATTGCGGACTGGGCGCGCCATGGCCACACCGGCGAGCGCGAGGATGGCCGCATCGGCTTTTCCGTCGTGCGCGGCGGCGACATCGTCGGCGACCACACCGCGTTCTTCTGCGGCACGGGCGAGCGCATCGAGATCAGCCACCGCTCCAGCAGCCGCGCCAACTATGCCGGCGGCAGCCTGCGGGCCGTGCGCTACCTGGCGGACCACCCCGCCGGCGTGTACGACATGCAGCAGGTGCTCGGTCTGGCCGACTGAACCCGGGCGGCACCGTCCGCCCTGCCCGACTACAGTGCGCACGCTGCCCACCCGGCAGCCGTGCCGCGGCGCTTACCCCAGGACCGGACGCTCCGGCGTACCTGACGCCAGCGTGCCCTGTGCCACCGACGGCGACACCGGCTCGGCCTCCAGCACCACCCCGAACCGCTCCGCCACCGCGGCGCGCACCGCCTCGGCCAGCGTCATCACGTCCGCTGCCGTGGCCCCGCCGCGGTTGACCAGCACCAGGGCATGCCGTTCGTGCATGCCCACCGGCCCCAGGTCGCGCCCCTTCCAGCCCGCCTGCTCGATGAGCCAGGCGGCGGCAAGCTTGACCCGCCCATCGGGCTGGGGCCAGGCCGGCGCGCCAGGATAGACCGCGGCCAGACGCGCGTAGGTCTGCGCGTCCACGATGGGATTCTTGAAGAAGCTGCCCGCATTGGGCAAACGGGCCGGGTCCGGCAGCTTGGCCTGGCGGATGGCGCACACCGCTTCGAAGATGGCGCGCGGCGTGGGGTCCGCCTGGCTCCAGGCGGGATGCGTGCGCAGATCCGGATAATCCAGCCGCGGCACCCAGCGTCGGGGCAGGCGAAAGCGCACCCGGGTGATGAGCCAGCGCCCGGGCGCCGACTGCTTGAAGACGCTGTCGCGATACGCGAAACGGCATTCGTCGCCCGTCCATTCCCGCCAGGCGCCTGCGTGCAGATCGAATGCGGTGACCCGGGCGATGCGCTCGCCGACTTCCAGCCCGTAGGCGCCGATGTTCTGCACCGGCGCCGCCCCCACCGTGCCGGGGATGAGCGCCAGGTTCTCCAGCCCGCCCAGGCCATGTTCGACGCAATGCGCGACCAGGCCATGCCAGGATTCGCCAGCGCCTGCCTCGATCTCGATCGCATCGGCGTCCTCGCCCACGCGCTCGATGCCGGCCAGCTCGACCTTGGCTACGGTGCCGGGCAAGCGTTCCGGCAGGACGACGTTGCTGCCCCCGCCCAGGATGAACAGCGGCGGGTCGAGCCTGGCGAGCGCGTCGACGTCGGCGGGCCGGGTCAGGCGCACGAGATGATCCGCGCGGGCGCGCAGCCCCAGGGTATTGGCGCCGCTCAGGTCGGCCTGGAAGATGGATTCGAGCACGCGGCGATTATGTCATACTGGCGGGCTTGTTACAGGAGCCCAGCCATGCCTTCATTCGACACCGTCTGCAAGCCGGATCAGGTCGAACTGCGAAACGCCGTCGACCAGTCCAACAAGGAAATCGGCACGCGCTTTGACTTCAAGGGGTCCGGTGCCCGCGTCGATCACACCGACAAGGATCTCACCGCCTTTGCCGACAGCGAGTTTCAGCTCGAGCAGGTGCTCGACATCCTGCTCAACAAGATGACGCGTCGCAACGTGGACGTGCGCTTCCTGGATCACGGCAAGGTCGAGAAGATCGGCGGCGACAAGGTCAAGCAGGTGCTGACCGTGCGCAACGGCATCCCCCAGGAGCAATCCAAGAAGATCGTTGCGCTGATCAAGAATTCGAAGATGAAGGTGCAGGCAAGCATCCAGGGTGACGCGGTGCGCGTCACGGGTGCCAAGCGTGACGATCTGCAGACGGCCATGGCCATGCTGCGCAAGGACGTCACCGACATCCCGCTGACCTTCGACAACTTCCGCGACTGATCCGTGGACGGCGCCTCGTGCGCCGCTCCTCGCATCAGAACGGCGCCTCGCGCGCCGTCCTGCACAGGAAACGGCTTCACGCGCCGTTGTCCCCATGACAAACGGCGCCCGCGGGCGCCGTTTGTCATGCCCCCCGCGCAGCAAGGCCGCCGCGGGCAGGATCGATCAGCCTTCGACGACGGCGTAGGCCGAGTGGTTGTGGATCGACTCGAAGTTCTCGGCTTCGACCACGTAGCTGGCCACGCCGGGGTACAGCGCCACGCGAGCGGCGACGTCACGTACCAGGTCTTCGACGAACTTGGGGTTGTCGTAGGCGTGCTCGGTGACGAACTTTTCGTCGGTGCGCTTCAACAGCCCCCAGACTTCGCACGAGGCCTCGCTTTCGACGGCGCGGATCAGGCCTTCGAGCGAGAAGTCCTCGATCGTGTCCAGCACGGCATGCACGGTCACGTGCGAGCGCTGGTTGTGCGCGCCGTACTCGGAGATGGTCTTCGAACATGGGCACAGGCTGGTCACCGGCACCTGGACCTTGACTTCGGTCTGCACGCCGCCAAGCGTCGCGCGCGCCGTCCACTGGACTTCATAGTCCATGAGGCTTTGCACGCCCGACACCGGCGCCGTCTTGTTGACGAAGTACGGGAAGGCCGCGATCAGCTCGCCGCGTTCGGCGTGCAGCAGCTCCAGCATCTCGGCCGCCATGCGGGCAAAGCCCGCGGTGTCGACCGGGTGGCGGCGATGCTTTTCCAGCAACGCCACGAAGCGGGACATATGCGTGCCCTTCTGGTCGGCGGGCAGCGCCACCGTCAGCGTCCACTGGGCCACGGTCGGCAGCGCCGAACCGTCTTCACACGCGATGATGAAGGGGTGGCGCACACCCCGGATGCCGACACGCTGGATCGCGATCTGGCGGGAATCGTAGGCGGACTGGACGTCCGGCATGACGAGCGCGGAATCGACTGGAGAATTCATGGGCAGCTAGGCGCAGAAAGAGATCAGTTGCCGGACATTATGCCGCATGCACCGCCTGCCCCCGTCCAAGGCCCTGCCAATGGCGGGGGCAAACGGGTGGCAGGGGTGGGGCAACCGCGGGCTCAGGCGGCCGCTTCGCGCGGCGCCGCGGGGCGCAGCACGTCGGCAAAACGGGTACGGATGGCGGCTTCGATGCCGGGCGCATCCAGCCCCAGACCCGCCAGCAGAGCGCCCTGCTCGCCATGGTCGACGAACACGTCCGGCAGACCCAGCTGCAGCACGGGCGTGGTGACGCCAGCGGCGTTCAGGACTTCCGTGACCGCACTGCCCGCGCCGCCCATCACGCAGCCTTCTTCCACGGTGACGAGCGCACGGTGGCGCGCGGCCTGGGCCAGGATCTGCTCGCGGTCGATCGGCTTGACGAAGCGCATGTCCACGACTGTCGCATCCAGGGCCTCGGCGGCCTGCAGCGCTGCGGCCAGCCGCGTGCCGAAGGCCAGGATGCTGATGCCGCCCTCGCCCGCCTTGCGCTCGCGCCGCACCACGGCCTTGCCGAGTTCGACCGTCGCCAGGTCGGCAGCCGGCACGGCGCCCGCGCCGCCACCGCGCGGGTAGCGCACGGCGGCGGGCCCCGGGTGGGCGTAACAGGTGCTCAGCAACAGGCGGCATTCGGCCTCGTCCGACGGCGTGGCCACCACCATGTTGGGGATGCAGCGCAGGAAGGCGATGTCGTAGTTGCCCGCGTGCGTGGCGCCGTCGGCACCAACCAGGCCGGCGCGGTCCAGCGCGAAGGTGACGTCCAGGTTCTGCAAGGCCACGTCATGCACGAGCTGGTCGTAGCCGCGCTGCAGGAAGGTCGAATAAATGGCGACGACGGGCTTCAAGCCCTCGCAGGCGATGCCCGCGCCAAAGGTCACCGCATGCTGCTCGGCGATGCCCACGTCGAAATAGCGGGTCGGGAAGCGCTGCTCGAATTCCACCATGCCACTGCCCTCGCGCATGGCGGGCGTGATGCCCACCAGGCGCGGGTCGGCTGCCGCCTGGTCGCACAGCCACTGGCCGAACACCTGGGTGAAGGACAGCTTGGCGGGCGTGCCCGCCGGGCGGATGCCCACGGCCGGATCGAACTTGCCCGGCCCGTGGTACAGAACCGGATCGGCTTCGGCGAGCTTGTAGCCCTGGCCCTTGCGCGTCACGACGTGCAGGAACAGCGGGCCGCTCTGGTTGCGCAGGTTCTGCAGCGTGGGCAACAGCGCGTCCAGGTCGTGGCCATCGATCGGGCCGAAGTACTGGAAGCCCAGTTCCTCGAACATCGTGCCCGGCGCGATCATGCCCTTCGCATGGTTCTCGAAACGGCGGGCGAACTCGAGGGCCGGCGGGATGCGCGAAAGCACGGCCTTGCCGACATTGCGCGCCGCGGCGTAGAAGCCGCCCGACATCAGTCGCGTCAGATAGCGATTGAGGGCGCCGACCGGCGGCGAGATCGACATGTCGTTGTCGTTCAGGATGACGAGCAGGTCGATGTCGGGCGTGACCCCCGCATTGTTCATGGCCTCGAAGGCCATGCCCGCGGACATCGCGCCATCGCCGATCACGGCAATGTGCTTGCGGCGCACGCCGGTGTTGCGCGATGCCACCGCCATGCCCAGCGCAGCGGAGATCGAGGTCGACGAATGCGCCGTGCCGAACGCGTCGTACTCGGATTCGACGCGACGCGGGAACCCGGAAATGCCGCCGGCCTGACGCAGCGTGCCCATGCGCTCGCGCCGCCCGGTCAGGATCTTGTGCGGATAGGTCTGGTGGCCCACATCCCACACGATGCGATCGTGCGGCGTGTCGAATACGTGATGCAGCGCCACCGTCAGCTCGACGGTGCCCAGGTTGGAGGACAGGTGCCCACCGGTGCGCGACACCGAGTCCAGCAGATAGGCCCGCAGCTCGGCAGCCAGGGTGTCCAGCTGCGTGCGCGACAGCTGCCGTACGTCGGCGGGGGACTGGATTCGGTCCAGCAAGTCAGTAGTCATCCAAGAATTATCCAATATCGTCGGTCGGACCGACAGATCCGCGTCAGTGGCCGCGCAACACGATGTAATCCGCAAGGCCAGCCAGGGCTTCGGGCTGGCGGGCGGCGTCGCCCATCTCGGCGATGGCCGCGTGGGCTTCGAGTCGCAGCACTTCCGCAAGTTCACGCGCACGCTCCAGGCCCAGCAACGACACGTACGTCGGCTTGTTCGCCGCACTGTCCTTGCCTGCGGTCTTGCCCAGCGCCGCACTGTCCACGCTCACGTCGAGCACGTCGTCCACCACCTGGAAGGCCAGCCCCAGCGCCTGCGCATAGGTGTCCAGCGTGCGACGCAGCGGCGAAGACGCTCCCGCAACCACCGCGCCCAGGCCGATGCTCGCGCGCAACAACGCCCCCGTCTTCATGCGGTGCATGGTCTCGAGTTCGTCCAGCGTCAGCATGTGGCCCACGCTGGCCAGGTCGATGGCCTGCCCGCCCACCATGCCCAGGCTGCCACTGGCATCGGCCAGGGTGCGCACGGCCTGCGCCACCAGCGCCGGGGCGATGGGCATCTGGGCCAGACAGGTGAAGGCCAGCGGCTGCAGCGCGTCGCCGGCCAGCAGCGCGCAGGCCTCGTCGAACTGCACGTGCGTGGTCGGACGCCCGCGCCGCAGCACGTCGTCGTCCATGCAGGGCAGGTCATCGTGGACCAGCGAATACGCATGGATGAACTCGACGGCCGCGGCCGCCGCATCCAGCCCGGCACCGGTGGCCTGCGTACTGGCGCCGCAGGCGGCGCCGGCCGCATACACCATGGCGGCACGCACCCGCTTGCCACCGCCCAGCACGGCATAGCGCATGGCCTCATGCAGCCGGGTCGGCGGCACGTCGGCCGCGGGTAGGTGGCGTTCCAGCGCCTGCTCGGTGCGCCTGCGTGTCGTCTCGAGCCAGAGCGCGAACCCGTTGTCCCGATGGTCGGCCTGTGCGCTCATGCATCCCCCCGGACATCGTCCGACTGCAACGGGCGCAGCAGATCGGCGTCCAGGACGCTGACCTGCTGCTCGGCGTGGGCCAGGTGGCGCTGGCAGGCGCGCACCAGCTCCACCCCACGGCGATAGGCCACGAGCGAGGCTTCCAGCGGCACGTCGCCGCGTTCGAGTTCGCCCACGATGCGTTCCAGGCCGGCCAGTGCCGCCTCGAAGTCGTCGGGGGCGAGCGCCTGCGCGCCCGCCGCGGGTGCGCCCGCGCCAGAGGCGGGCTGGGAAATGGGTGTGTCGCTCATGGGACTCCTGGGGCCCGCCCATCGGGGACCGACGGCAAGGGCATCGAAGCCCGCGATTGTAAAGGATGCAGCCCCCCGGACGCACGGAACTCGGGGCGGGTTTTGGTGGTCTTTCCCCTTCGCAGTACAATGCAAGGTTCCGTTGATCATCCCGTGATCACATTTTCTTCGCGCCGCCCCAACCGTTAATCTTTTGTCGGGAAAGTCGGCCACACCACTTTGGTTCGCGTCTTGCGATATCGCCACCAGCCAGTCCACACGATGGGCCACGTCCGCATCTGCGGGCGCTGGGGCCGATACGCCTGTACCGACCCTACGCGGAGGGAATCATGACCGACATCGGTCGCATGGCACATGTGGCAGCCAGCCGGGCGCAGTTGCCCGTAACCGCCTACTTCGACAACGCAAGATTCGAGCGGGAACTGCAAACCATCTTTCAGCAGTCGGCGCTGTACGTGGGCAGCGAGAAGCTCGTGCCCAACGTCGGCGACTACCGCACGCTATTGCAGGAAGACAACGGCCGCGCGCTGGTGCGCAACCGCGACGGCGTCGAACTGATCTCCAACGTCTGCCGGCACCGCCAATCGGTCATGCTGGGCGGCACGGCGGGCGACGTCACCGGTCGCGCCAACAGTCACGGCAACCTGCGCGCGCAGGGTGGCAACATCGTCTGCCCCCTGCACCGCTGGACGTACGACGCGCGCGGCCAGCTGCTGGGCGCGCCGCAGTTCGACAGCACGCCCTGCCTGAATCTCGAGCGTTTTCCGCTGCAGAACCACCGCGGCCTGCTCTTCGAGGGGCCGCGTGACATCGCGGCCGATCTGGGCCAGCTGCTGGGGCGCCCGGAGTTCGACCTGTCGGACTTCGTGCTGGACAAGGTCGAGGTCCATCACTGCAACTACAACTGGAAGACCTTCATCGAGGTCTACCTCGAGGACTACCACGTCGGGCCGTTCCATCCGGGCCTGGGGCGCTTTGTCACGTGCAATGACCTCAGCTGGGAATTCGCGCCGCGCTACAGCCTGCAGCGCGTGGGCGTGCACAACGCGCTCGCCCAGCCCGGGTCGGCGGCGTATCGCACCTGGCATGACCGCCTGCTCGACTATCGCGGCGGCCAGGCGCCGGACTTCGGCGCGATCTGGGTCACGTATTTCCCGACCCTGATGATCGAGCTCTATCCGCACGTGCTGGTGATGTCGACCCTGTACCCCAAGGGGCCGCAGGAGACCGTCAACATCGTCGAGTTCTACTACCCGGAGGAGATCGCCGCCTTCGAGCGCGAATTCATCGAGGCCCAGCAGGCGGCCTACATGGAAACCGCGGTCGAGGACGACGAGATCGCCGAGCGCATGGACGCCGGGCGCCGCATCCTGATGCAGCGCGGCACCGACGAGGTCGGCCCCTACCAGTCCCCCATGGAAGACGGCATGCAGCACTTCCATGAGTGGTATCGGGGCGCCATGGGCGAGAGCCCCCGCTGAACGTTCGCCGGGGCAGGCCATGCGCCCGCCCCGGCACCCCGGCCTGCCGGACCGCCGCCGCCCGCCTTGCCCGGGGCGCCCGGCCTGGTGCGCCCCGCCACCCCGCCACGCTACAATCGCGGGTTATTCCGCCCCCGGATTCAACAACCGCCACGGCATACGCATGGACAACAACCCTTCCTCGGCCACCCCGGCCGATGCGCCCGCTCGCGCGCGCAAAGTCTTCATCCGCACCTTCGGCTGCCAGATGAACGAATACGACTCGGCCAAGATGCTCGACGTGCTCAACGCCGAGCATGGGGTCGAGCTGACCCAGGACGTCGAAGACGCCGACGTCGTCCTCTTCAACACCTGTTCGGTGCGCGAAAAGGCGCAGGAGAAAGTCTTCTCCGACCTGGGCCGCGTGAAGATCCTCAAGCAGCAGAAGCCCGACCTCGTGATCGGCGTGGGCGGCTGTGTGGCAAGCCAGGAAGGCGCGGCCATCGTCGCGCGCGCGCCCTACGTGGACGTGGTCTTCGGCCCGCAGACGCTGCACCGCCTGCCCGAGCTCATCGCGCGCCGCCGCAGCGAAGGGCGCGCCCAGGTCGACATCAGCTTTCCGGAAGTCGAGAAGTTCGACCACCTGCCGCCCGCGCGCGTCGAAGGCCCGACCGCCTTCGTCTCCATCATGGAAGGCTGCAGCAAGTACTGCAGCTTCTGTGTGGTGCCCTACACGCGCGGCGCGGAAGTCTCGCGCCCGTTCGAGGACGTGCTGACCGAGATCGCGGACCTGGCCGACCAGGGCGTGCGCGAGGTGACCCTGCTGGGTCAGAACGTGAATGCGTATCGCGCCCCGCTGGGCGAGGACGGCGACGTGGCCGACTTCGCCATGCTGCTCGAGTACGTCCACGAGATCCCGGGGATCGAGCGCATCCGCTACACGACCTCGCACCCCAAGGAAATGACGCCGCGCCTGATCGCCGCCCATGGTGACCTGCCCAAGCTCGTGCCCTTCCTGCACCTGCCCGTGCAGGCGGGCAGCGACACCGTGCTGTCGGCCATGAAGCGCGGCTACACCGCCCTGGAATTCAAGTCGCTGGTGCGCAAGCTGCGCGCCGCGCGCCCCGGCCTGACGCTGTCCTCGGACTTCATCGTCGGCTTTCCCGGCGAGACCGAGGCCGACTTCGAGAAGACCATGCAGCTCATCGAGGACGTCGGCTTCGACACCTCGTTCTCGTTCGTGTATTCGCGCCGCCCCGGCACGCCCGCGGCCGATCTGCAGGACGACACCCCGCAGACCCTCAAGCTGCAGCGTCTGCAGCGCCTGCAGGCGCGCATCAACGAGCAGGCCGCGCAGATCAGCGCGGCCATGGTGGGCACGGTACAGCGCGTGCTGGTGGAAGGCACCTCGCGCAAGGACGCCACCGAACTCATGGGCCGTACCGAAAACAACCGGATCGTGAACTTCCCGGCGCCGGCCCGCCTGATGGGCCAGATGGTGGACGTGCGCATCGTGCACGCCTATCCGAACAGCCTGCGCGGCGAAGTGCTGACGACCGACGACATCCTCGAGACCGCGACGCCGCGTGGCGTACGCCAGGAGACCCTGACCGCATGACCAGCCCCCGTGTGCGCAGCTCGCGCCGCTCCCGCTCTTCGACCGTCCTGCTGGATGGTGACAACACTCAGCTCGCCAACCTGTGCGGCCCCCTGGACGAGAACCTGCGCCAGCTGGCCGACGCCTACGACATCGAGATCGGCCGTCGCGGTGGCCGCATCACCCTGACCGGCGAGCGGGCCGAAGAGGCGGCCGTCGTGCTCAACGTGCTGTACGTGCGCGCCCGGCATCGCGCGCTGTCCATCGATGATGTGCAGCTGAGCATGGTCGAGCTGCAGGCCATGCAGCGCGAAGCCGCCGCCGAGCGCGCGGACAAGCCCGTGGCGGGCGACACGCCGGCAGCCGCCGTGGCCGCCGCGGCCCCGCCCGCCCCGGTGGAGCTGCCCGAAAACGAGGTCATCGTCCTGCGCACGCGGCGCAGCGACCTGCGCCCGCGCACGCCGCGCCAGCGCGACTACCTGAAGGCCATCCTGTCGCACGACATCACCTTCGGCACCGGGCCCGCCGGCACCGGCAAGACGTGGCTTGCCGTGGCCTGCGCCATCGACGCCCTGGAGCGCGACGCCGTCCAGCGCCTGGTGCTGACCCGCCCCGCCGTGGAAGCGGGCGAGCGCCTGGGCTTTCTGCCCGGCGACCTGACGCAGAAGGTCGACCCGTACCTGCGCCCGCTGTACGACGCGCTGTACGACCTCTTGGGCTTCGAGCGCACGCAAAAGCTCTTCGAGAAGCAGACCATCGAGATCGCGCCGCTCGCCTACATGCGGGGGCGCACGCTCAACCACGCCTTCGTGATCCTGGACGAAGCCCAGAACACCACGCCGGAACAGATGAAGATGTTCCTGACGCGGATCGGCTTTGGCAGCAAGGCCGTGATCACGGGCGACCCCTCGCAGGTCGACCTGCCGCGCGGCCATCGCAGCGGGCTCGCCGATGCCCTGGAGGTGTTGAAGGGCGTAAACGGCATCGCGATCTCCGGCTTCACCAGCAAGGACGTCGTGCGCCATCCCCTGGTGGCGCGCATCGTGGACGCGTACGACAAGGCGGCCCAGGATGCCGCGTGATGCCGCAGGCCCGGCGCTCAGCCTGGCCATCCAGTATGCGACGCCGGTGCCGGAACTGCCGCGTTACCGCCTGCGCCGCTGGGCGCAACGGGGCGTGGCGGCGGCGGCCACCGCGCTGCCGGACCTGGCCGGCGCCAGCCTGACGCTGCGCCTGGTCGATGAGGACGAGGGCCGCTCGCTCAACGCGGGCTACCGCGAACGCGACTACGCGACCAACGTGCTGACCTTCGAGTACGGCCCGGATCCGGACGGCGTCTACCACGGCGACATCGTGCTGTGCGTGCCGGTGCTGGTGCGCGAGGCGCAGGAACAGGGCAAGACGCTGGGGCAGCATGCCGCCCACCTCACGATCCACGGGGTGCTGCACGCCCTGGGCTTCGACCACATCGACCCGGACGAAGCCACCGCCATGGAAGCCCTGGAGACGCGCACGCTGGCCGCCATGGGCCTGCCCGACCCCTACGCCTGACGGCTGTCTCGAATCTCCGGTATGCGAATAAGGTGTTCTGCATTGCGGAACGCCCTGCCCTGCGCATGGACGTCGACGTCGAGAAACCGGTAGACTGAACCTGCAGTATGACAATGACAAAGGTTCAGGAGACAGCATGTTCGAACGGCATCTTGCGTGGTGGCCGCCGCACGCCCTGCGGACCCTGTCGGTCCCCGAGACCGGCCTCTGCTACAACCTGGAAGTCAGCGCCACCCGCTACCCGAACAAGACGGCGATGGTGTACTACGGCGAGCGCATCCCCTACGCGCGCTTCCTGCGCGAAGTCGAATCCCTCGCCGGCTACCTGAACGGCCCCTGCGGGGTCGCGCGGGGCGACCGGGTCCTCCTCAATGTCCAGAACAGCCCGCAATTCCTGATCGGCTACTACGCCATCCTGCGCGCCAACGCGGTGGTGGTGCCGGCCAATCCCATGCTGCGCACCGACGAGCTGCGCTATCTGCTGCAGGACAGCGGCGCGAGCGCCGCGATCTTCGGCCAGGAAAACCTGACGGAATGGCTGCCGCTGCTGGCCGACGGCGCCCTGCAGCACGGCATCGCCGCCGCCTATGCCAGCTATCTGCCGGCCGAGCCCGTCGGCACCCTGCCCGACATCGTGTCGGCCCCCGTGCTCGAGCTTCCCGCCGTGGCCGAGCCGCAGTCCCTCGTGCGCTGGACGGACGCGCTTGCCCACAACCTGTCGGCACCCCTGCCGGATGTCGGACCCGACGATCTGGCCGTGCTGCCCTACACCTCGGGCACCACCGGCGCGCCCAAGGGCTGCATGCACACCCACGGCACGGTCATGAGCACGGCGGTCGCGCAGTCCGCGTGGGTGGCGTCGGCGGGTGACCGGGTCGCGCTGGCCACGCTGCCGATGTTCCATGTGACCGGCATGCAGGGCGGCATGAATGTCCCCATCTTTGCAGGGGACACCGTCGTCATCATGACGCGCTGGGACCGCAGCACGGCGGCGCTGCTCATCCAGACCTACCGGATCACCGCCTTCACCGCCATCACGACGATGCTGGTCGACTTCCTGGCCAACCCCGAGCTCGACCGCTACGACCTGTCCTCGCTGCGTCACCTGTCGGGCGGTGGCGCGGCAATGCCACAGGCCCTGGCCGAGCGGCTGCGCGAGGTGATCGGCCTGGACTTCGTCGAGGGCTACGGACTGTCCGAGACCATCGCACCCACGCACATCAATCCCGCCCACCGACCCAAGCGGCAATGCGCGGGCATCCCGATCTTCGGCACGGACGCGCGCGTCATCGACGTGGACACGGGTCGGGAAGTGGGCGTGGGCGAAACGGGCGAGATCATCGTCAACGGGCCGCAGGTGTTCAAGGGCTACTGGAATCGGCCGGACGCCTCGGCCGAGGCCTTCATGGCGCTCGACGGCAAACCCTTCTTTCGCACCGGCGACCTGGGTCACTACGACGAGGAGGGTTACTTCTTCATCACCGACCGCCTCAAGCGCATGATCAATGCGTCGGGCTACAAGGTATGGCCCGCCGAGGTCGAGGCCATGCTGTACGCCCACCCGGCCGTCGCCGAGGCCTGCATCATCGCCTCGCGCGATGCGCACCGCGGCGAGACCGTCAAGGCCGTCGTCGTGCTGCGCGCGAACGCCGTGGACACGATCCAGCCCGAAGACATCACCAACTGGGCGCGCGAGCACATGGCCTCCTACAAAGTGCCGCGCATCGTCGAATTTGCCGACAGCCTGCCCAAGACCGCCACTGGCAAGGTCTTCTGGCGCAAGCTGCAGGAAACCGAGTACGCCAACCAAGGGAAAGGCTAGCCATGGAATTGAATTACTCCCCTGAAGAACTTGCCTTCCGGGACGAAGTCCGCACCTGGCTGCGGGAAAACCTGCCGGAAGATCTGCGCAACAAGGTCGAGCGCTACGAGGGCCTGTCGCGCGAGGACCTGATCCGCTGGCACAAGATCCTCGCCGCCAAGGGCTGGTCGGGCCCGGCCTGGCCGCAGGAATACGGCGGCCCCGGCTGGGATGCCACGCAACGCTACATCTTCGAGGAAGAATGCGGCTATGCGGGCACCCCGCCCCTGGTGCCCTTCGGCCTGTCCATGTGCGCGCCCGTGCTGATGCGCTTTGGCACGCCCGAGCAGAAGGCCCGCTTCCTGCCCCGCATCCTGAATGCGGACGATTTCTGGTGCCAGGGTTACTCCGAGCCCGGCTCGGGGTCCGACCTCGCCTCGCTCAAGACACGCGCCGTGCGCGATGGCGACGAGTACGTGGTCAACGGCCAGAAGATCTGGACGACGCTTGGCCACTACGCGGACTGGATCTTCTGCCTGGTGCGCACCGAAGCCAATCCGCGCATCCGCCAGGAAGGCATCAGCTTCCTGCTGATCGACATGAAGACGCCGGGCATCACGGTGCGCCCGCTGATCCTCATGGACGGTCATCACGAAGTCAATGAAGTGTTCTTCGACGATGTGCGCGTGCCCGCCGAGAACCTGGTGCACGAGGAAGGCAAGGGCTGGACGGTGGCCAAGTTCCTGCTCGGCCACGAGCGCATGAACACCGGCCGCATCGGTGTGTCCAAGCGCGAGCTCGCGCAGCTGAAGGAACTCGCGTCGCGCCAGCCCGCGGGCGGTGGCCGCAGCATGATGGAAGACAGCCGCTTTCGGGATCGCCTGACGCGCCTGGAAGTCGAGCTGATGGCGCTGGAGATCACCAACCTGCGCTTTCTCGATCAACTGCGCGGGGGCAAGGCCCCGGGCGCCGAGGTGTCCATGCTCAAGCTGCGCGGCACCGAGATCCAGCAGGCGCTGACCGAGCTCATGATGCAGGCCGTGGGCATGCAGGCCGCCGCGTTCGACGAGGACGGGCTGGCCGATGCGGGCGAGCTCGATCCGCTCGTGCGCAACCTTGCCGCGCGGTACTGCAACTTCCGCAAGACGAGCATCTACGCCGGTTCCAACGAGATCCAGCGCAACATCATCGCCAAGATGACCTTGGGCCTGTAAGCGCCACGGAGCCGATATGAACTTTGAACTCGACGATGACCAACAGATGCTGGTGGACTCCGTCCGCCGCTATCTTTCCGACAACTACGACTTCGACGCGCGTCGCCGCGTGATCGCATCGGACGAAGGCACGAGCCCGGAAGCCTGGGCCGCGTTCGCCGACATGGGCCTGCTCGGTTTGCCGCTGCCCGAGGCGGTGGGCGGCTATGGCGGGGGCGCGGTGGCGCTCATGTCCGTCATGGAGACCCTGGGTGAGTTCCTGGTGGTCGAACCCTACCTGGCGGGCGTGCTGTCGGCGCGCATCCTGGCCCATCATGGCTCGGCGGCCCAGCACGACGCCGTGCTCGGCCCGTTTGCCGGCGGCCAGCTCAAGCTCGCCTTCGCCCACGCCGAGACGAAGGCGCGCTATCACGCCAACGAAGTCGACACGCGTGCCGAACGCGTGAGCGACGGCTGGCGCCTCACGGGCACCAAGCTCGCCGTCTACGGCGCGCCCCAGGCCGACAAGCTCGTCGTGAGCGCGCGCACCAGCGGTGCGCAAGGCGATGCCCAAGGCATTTCGCTGTTCCTGCTCGATCCGGCGGCACCTGGCGTGGCGCGCACGGCCTACCGCACCCTGGATGGCCATCGCGCCGCCAACCTCGTGTTCGACAACGTCCACCTGCAGACCGAGGACCTGATCGGCGGCGAAGGCCAGGCACTGGGCGCCATCGAGGAAGCCCTGGACTTTGCCAACGTCATGCTGTGCGCCGAGGCCACCGGCGCCATCCGCTCGGCCAACGACGACACCCTGGCCTACCTGAAGACACGCCAGCAGTTCGGCCAGCCGATCGGCAGCTTCCAGGCGCTGCAGCACCGCATGGTCGACATGTTCGTCACGCACGAGCAGATGCGCTCCATGCAGTACCTGTCGGCGACCCGCCTGGACGACGCGACCGACGCCAGCGAGCGCGGCCGCATCGCTTCGGCAGCGAAGATCAAAACGGCCGATGCCTGCCGGCAGATCTCGCAAGAGTCGGTGCAACTGCATGGCGGCATGGGCATGAGCGAAGAGCTGAAGGTGTCACATACGTTCCGGCGCCTGACGCTCATCGGCCTGCAGTATGGTGACGCCGACCACCATCTGCAACGCTTCGCGGACCTGTCCGCCCGCGCAGGCTGAGGGCACGGCGGGCCGCTACACTGGAGGTCAACGCCTCCTGTCGCAGCCCGCCATGTCCGAACGTCGCCTCGTCTTCTTTGCCGCCCTCAACCTGATCATCGCGGTGGGGGCTGGCGCCTTCGGCTCGCACGGCCTGCGCCAGATGCTCACCCCCAGTGCGCTGGAGATCTGGCACATCGCCGTGCTGTACCAGATGGTGCATGGCCTGGGGCTCTTCATCATCGCCGCCCTGCTGCCGCGCTTCGATTGCCGCGCCCTGCGCATCGCCGGCCCGCTCATGCTGGCCGGCATCGTCGTGTTCTCCGGCAGCCTGTACCTCCTCACGCTCACCGGCACGCGCATCCTGGGTGCCATCACGCCCATCGGCGGCACCGCGTTTCTCGTTGCCTGGGGCCTGGTCGCCTGGGCCGGACTGCGCGGCGGCGCACGCTGAGCGCTGGGGCAGCGATCGGGGTCCGGCCGGCCGCGGACCCGCAGGCCGCCCATCCACGCGCGGCCGGGGATGGCCGCAGGCTGTGGCGGCCGGGGCTTTGCCCGCATCGGCCGCGACGTCTGCGCTTGCATCTGCACCTGCATCTGCCCCCTCCCCACCCGCACGCCGGCACTTGGCATGATCCCTGCCTTCCTGATCCTGCCCTGGCCGCGCGTCGCGCCAGGGCGTTGCCAGGCGGGCCTGACGGGACGTTCACGCGCACCCGCCTGGCGCATGCCCCCGTGTGGCGCCCCCTGATGCGCCCTCTTTCCGTGCCCTGGCCCGTCACGCGCCGCGGCGTGCATCCCTGCACCGGAGACCTGCCATGCTCGATCTGTTGCCCGCGCACCTCGAAGACACCGTGCTTGCATGGCTGACCATCCTGCTTTTCTGCGGCCTTGCCACGCTCGTCGCCTTCGTCGTGCATCGTGCCGTGGTGGGCGTGATCCGCAGGCTCGCGCGGCAACGGCCGCTGATCCTGGAGATGACGCGGCTCGCGCGGCGCCCCGGGCAACTGGCGCTGAGCCTGCTCGGCATCCGCATCGTACTGACGGGTGCACCAAGCGACGTCCCTCTCGTGCCTGGCGTGTCGTACGGGGTCGGCGTCCTCCTGATCGCAACGCTGACGTGGCTCGCCATCCGCTGCGTGCAGGGCGTGGGCAACACGGTGATCCAGGCCAACCCGTACGACGTCGCCGACAACCTGAAAGCGCGCCGGGTCCTCACGCAGACGCGCGTGCTGGTGCGCAGCGCGATCTTCGTACTGGGCCTGGTCGGGCTGTCGTTCGCGCTGCTGACCCTGCCGGGCGCGCGGCAGATCGGCGCAAGCCTGCTGGCCTCGGCCGGCATCGTGGGCCTGGTCGCGGGCATCGCCGCGCAACCGGTGCTGGGCAACTTCATCGCCGGGCTGCAGATCGCGTTGTCCCAGCCGATCCGCATCGATGACGTGCTCATCGTCGAAGGCGAATGGGGCCGCGTGGAAGAGATCACGGGCACCTTCGTCGTGGTGCGTGTGTGGGACGAGCGGCGCCTGATCGTGCCGTTGCGCTGGTTCATCGAGAACCCCTTCCAGAACTGGACGCACCGGTCTTCCAGCATCCTGGGCACGGTCTTCCTGTGGCTGGACTTCGGCGTACCCATCGCCGCGGTGCGCGCGGAGTTCGAACGCCTGACGCGCAGCTCGCCCCTGTGGGACGGCCGCGTGTGCGTGCTGCACGTGACCGAGACCAGCGAGCGGGCCGCCCAGATTCGGCTGCTGGTCAGCGCCAAGGACTCGGGCACGGCATTCGATCTGCGCTGTTTCATCCGCGAAGCCATGATCGCCTACATGGCGCGCGAGTACCCCGAAGGGCTGCCCAGGCTGCGCACCGACGTGGCCGCGCGCGACTCCGGCACACCGGGTGCACGCACGGCCATGGAGCCGATCTGACGCCGCATCACGGCGCGGCGCGCCACTCCCCGTCCTGGACCGAGAGCACGAACCGTGCACGCTGGTCGTAGCCGTAGAAGTCCGTCGGCGAATAGTCCAGCACCCCTTGCGGCACGGGGACTTCGCCCACGGACTGCAGCGCCTGGCGCAGCGCCTGCCGAAATGCCGGTGTGCCCGGACGCGCGTCGCGCAGGGCAAGCGGCACGGCCTGCTCCAGAACCAGCAGGCCGCCCTGGATGTTGGCTGCGAACTGGTTGTAGCTGCCAGCCCCGAACCGGCCTTCATAAGCCTGGATGAAATCCAGGGCAGGCTGGCGCGACGGGTGGTCGGCCGGCAACTGGGCGGGCGCGACTGCCGGCCCCGAGAAGCCCAGCGTGCCCTCGGCGGCCTTGCCCGTCAGGCGGATGAGTTCGGGCGCCACCGCGCTGAAGGTCTGGTACAGCGGGCCCGCATAGCCGCGATCGCGCAGGGTGAGCTGCGGCATGGCCGCCCCGCTGCCGGAAGCGACCACCAGGACGGCGTCCGGTCGGGCGGCAGCCATCCGCAGCGCCTGGGCGGTGACATTGGTGTCGGCACGCGCAAAGCGCTCGGCGACGATCACCTCCAGGCCGTGCGCCTGGGCCTGGCGGCGCGTCTCGCGCAGCCAGCTTTCGCCGTAGGCATCGGAGTAGCCCAGGAAGCCCACGGTGCGCGCGCCAGCGGCCTTCATGTGCGCCACCGTGCCCTCGGCCATCAGCGCCACCGACTGCGGCAGGCGGAATGTCCAGCCCTCCTTGTCGGGTGCGAGCTCCACCGGCGATGCCGCCATCTGCACGGTACCGCTTTCGATGGCCACCTCCGAGATGGCGAGCGCTGCGGGCGTGACGGTGGAGCCCACGATCAGATCGACGCGGTTTTCTTCCACCAGCTTGCGCGCGAGGCGCGTCGCCTGCGCCGGGTCCGACGCGTCATCCAGGATGATGACGCGCAGGGCTTCGCCGCCGATCGTGTCGGGCCACATCGTCATGGCGTTGCGCGGGCCGATGCCCAGTGCCGCGGCCGGCCCGGTGATGGACAGGATGGCGCCGACAGTGATTTCGGCGTGGGTGAGCGGAGCATGGGCCAGCGCCGTGCAGGCGGCGAGCCACGCGATCTTCGGGGTCATGGTGGTCTCCTTCGGGGGTCGTCGTTCTTGTCGTTGTTGTCGTTCTTGCCCTACGCCTCTCCACGGTAGCAACCGCCGTCAGCCGGCACGCCACTGCGCTGGCGCCGGCACGGGTGGGTGGCCCGCGCCTGCCAGGCCGTCCCCTGCCTCGGCCTTCAGCCGCCGTTCGACATGCCAGCGAAACTGGTTCAGCGCCGCATCCGCGCCGATGGGCAGCATGGGTTCGGGCGGTGTCGTGCGCAGCATGCGCGCCTGGGCCTCGATGATGCGGCGATCCTCCTCGAAGGCCTGGCACAGGCTTTGGTAGATCGACTCCGTGACCGTGGCATCGTCCAGCGCGAAGGCGTGCGCCTGCATGTAGAAGTAATGCGTGCTGTCCGCCGTCTCCGGCGTGAGCGCCTGCGTGCTGTTGAAGAGCAGCGCGTCGCTCAGGTCCTCGTCCGGGCGGCCTGCGGGCTTGACCCCCGCATCCATGAGCAGCACGCCAGGCAGGCGAAAATCGTAGACGAACCAGCGGTCGACCTTGCCCTCGAAGCGGCCCAGCCGCTGGTGGTACGGCGCGGGCACCGTGTCGCGCATGCGCCGCGTCACGCGCAGGCCGTCGTCCAGCCGTTCGATGCCGGGGCGCGTCTGCGCGATCTGCGTCGAGCCACCCAGCGTGGACTCGTGCACGTACGACAGGTGCGAGAAGTCCAGGAGGTTGTCGGTGATGAGCAGGTAATTGGCCTGGTAGTGCATGTAGCCCGGCTTCATGCGCCACGCACGGCTGTCCTGCGCCGGACAGGCCGGGATCAGGCCGGGATCGGCCAGCGCCGGGTCGCCCATCCAGATCCACACCCAGCGCTGGCGCTGCACGACGGGGTAGCTGCGCACACAGGTGGCCGGCGGGATGCGCTCCTGCCCCGGGATCTCCACACACGCGCCGCTGCGATCGAACCGCAGGCCGTGGTACATGCAGCGCACCGTGTCGCCCTCGCGCCGGCCCAGCGACAGCGGCGCGTGACGATGGGGACATTTGTTGGCCAGGGCCACGGGCTCGCCCGATGCCGTGCGGTACAGCAGCACCGAATCGCCCAGCAGCGTGCGCTCGAGCAGGGTGTCGCCCAGCAGCTCGTGGTCCCAGGCGGCCACGTACCACAGGTTGCGGATGAACATGTCGTCTCCGTGCCGGCGTGGCCGGCGTCTTCTGGTTGTGGGACCATTGTGCGAGCCGCTGTTCTATTGCTCAATAAATGCTGCTAGATTCACTGTATCTGCACTACAGATGACCTGGCCGTGAGCTTCGACCTGAACCTGCTGCGCATCCTGGTGGCCCTGAACACCCACCGCAGCGTGACCCGCGCCGCGGACAGCCTGGGCATGAGCCAGCCAGGCCTGAGCACGGCCCTCATGCGGCTGCGCGTGCAGCTGGGCGATCGCCTCTTCCTGCGGGTGGGCAATGCCATGCAGCCCACGCCGCGCGCGCTGCGCATGATCGCCGCAGCCGAGCAGACGCTGCGCGTCGTGGACGAAGACATCCTGGAAGAACCGCGCTTCGATGCCGGCACCGCGCGCACCGAGTACTGCCTGGCGATCGCGGACGTGGGCGAACAGGCCTTCCTGCCGACGGTGCTGGGCGCGCTGCAGGCGCAGGCGCCCGGCATCACCGTGCGCACGCGCATGCTGGATTGGGCGGCGCTCGAGCCCGCCCTGGCGCACGGCGACGTGGACCTGGCCGTGGGCTACTTCCCGGAGCTGCGCAACGACGCGCTGGTGCGCCAGCGCCTGTTCACGCACACGTTCGCGATGCTGGTGCCCGCCCACGTGCGCCTGGTGGACGGCGCGCTCAGCGCCGCGGACTTCCAGCGCCTGCCCCATGCGGTCGCCCAGGCGCCGCTGCGCGCGCAGGCCGTGTTCGACCAGGCGTTGAAGCGTCGGCGGCTGCAGCGCCACATCGTGACGCGCACGCAGAACTTCCTGGTCCTGCCGTATCTGGTGGCCGAGCGCGACATCGTGGCCGTCGTGCCGCTGTCGCTTGCCCAGGCGGTGCGCGACTGGCCCGGCATCCAGGTGGCAGCGGCCCCCTTTCCCATGCCGCGCTTTGACATCGCCCAGCACTGGCACCGGCGCTTCCATGACGATCCGCGCCATCGCTGGCTGCGCGCGCAGTTCACGACGCTGTACGGCAGCGCGGATCCGTGGCGCGCCTATGCGGCCCAGGTGCTGGGCGCGGGCTGGGCGCGCTGAGCCGCCCACGCATCGCACGCCCGTGAACTTGTTAACATCGCAGCATGACCCCGCCCTTTCACCACCGCAATCTGCCGCATCTTCTGCTGTCGGCCCGTGAAACCTTCATGGCGCACTTTCGGCCGGTCCTGCTGGATGCCGGGGTGACCGAACAGCAATGGCGGGTGCTGCGCACCTTGAGCGAGAGCGGCTCGCTCGAACCCAACCAGATCGCGCGGACCTGTCAGATCCTGAGCCCCAGCCTGACGCGCATGCTGGCGGGCATGGAGGCCGCCGGGCTCATCCATCGCGAGCGGCTGGATGCGGATCAGCGTCGCCAGGCGATTTCGCTGACCGATCGCAGCCGGGAGCTCATCGAGCGCATGCGACCGGTGGTGGACAGCCGCTATGCCGCGCTGGAGGCGGCCATCGGCAAGGAACTGCTCGAACGTCTTTACCAGGACATCGACGAGGCCACGACCCGCCTGCGGCACGCGCGCATCGTCGATCCCCAGGACACCGCCTGACGCGGGCCATCCCGGCCCGCCGACCCGGCGCAAGGCCAGGGCTCGAGCTGGCCCTGGCCCAGGCGGTGGGCCGGCTCAGCGCGGCATCAGCACGGTGTCGATGACGTTGATGACGCCGTTGGACTGGTAGACGTCGTAGGTGCTGATGGTGGACGTGTTGCCCTTGCCATCCTTCAGCGTCAGGTTGTGCTTGCCATTGGCCATCACCCACAGCGGCGCGCCGTTGACGGTCTTCAGTTCCAGCACGCCCTTGCCGCTGCTCTGCACGCCCTTGGCCATCGCATCGAAGTCGTAGCGGCCCGGCACGACGTGATAGGTCAGCACCTGGGTGAGTGCCGCCTTGCTTTCAGGTTTGACGAGGGTTTCCACCGTGCCGGCCGGCAGCTTGCCGAACGCGGCGTTGGTCGGCGCAAAGACCGTGAACGGACCCGCGCCCTTCAGGGTGTCCACCAGGCCTGCGGCCTTGACCGCGGCCACCAGGGTCGTGTGGTCGGCCGAATTGACGGCGTTGTCGACGATGTCCTTGCTGGGCAGCATGGGCTGGCCGCCCACGTTGACGGAGTCGGCGGCCATGGCGGCGCACGCGACGAGGGAGGCGGAAAGGATCAGGGCGGGAATGGCGCGTTTCATGGAAGTCTCCGAAGGGTGAAATGTTGGGTCATGCACCTGGAGATACGCGGGCATCTGCACAACGGATGCACGCCACGCCAAACATTCCGACCCCGCCATGATCCGCCTTGGCCGGAAATGACAACGGCCCGCCGAAGCGGGCCGTTGCGATCCTCGCAAATATGCCTACAAATGCACGAGGTTGCCTGACAGGATGACCGGCCCGGTCGGCTGGCCGGTGGGCGAGCCGCCCGTGGGCTCGACGCTGACCGCGAGCCCGGTCATGCCATGGGCGCCCTGCGGCAGCGGCGCCGCCAGGCGCCCATCGGGGTTGAGCAGCCCCAGGGACCGCGGCGTGCCACCGGGCATCAGCGCCCAGAGCTCGAACACCTGGCCCGTCTGCGCAGGACGCATCGCGTCCAGGGCCTCCACGCGCATGGCGCCACCGGGCAACGCTGCCACCAGCAGGTGGGCGCGCGACTCGGGATCCTGCAGCACGGCCATGGCCGGCGCCTCGTCGGGCTCGACCAGGGGCTGCGTCACCACCACGGCCACCAGCGCGGCTGCCAGCACGCCGGAGATGGCGCGCCAGAAGTTCGCCCCGGCCAGGCTCCAGCCCGCGCCGGCGCGGCCGCGCCCGTGGTCGCGGGATTGCAGGCGCTTGCGGATGGACTGCCAGACCGCGTCGCGCGGCATCTCGGGCGGCAAGGCGCCGGCGAGCGGGTAGATCCGCTCCTCCCAGCTCACCACCACCTGCCGCAAGGCCCCATCGTCGCGCATCAGGCGCTCGAAGCGGCGGCGCGCGCCACCGCGCATGACGCCCGACACGTAGTCGGCCGCCAGCTTGTCTCGTAAATCGGGATCCTGGTAGTTCATCCCATGCATCCTTTCAAACGCTCCAACCCGCGTCGCACCCAGCTTTTGACCGAGCCAAGCGGCGCTGCCATCCGAGCAGCGATCTCGCTATGGCTCAGATCCTCGAAGAACGACAGCGCGATCGCCAGGCGCTGTTGTCCCACCAACTGCTTCATGCATTCCGCCAGCCGTGCGCCATCCCGCGAGGACTGCAGGCGCGCGAGCGGACCGGGGGCTTCGTCGGCCCAGCCTTCGGTGATCGTGCCATCCGGATCGGCCTGCTCGCGATTGGGTCGCCGCAGCACGTCGATACATCGGTTGCGCACGATGCGGATCATCCACGTCATCACCTGGCCCTCATCGGCCGCATAGCGATGCGCGTTGTCCCACACACTGACGTAGCACTCCTGGATGACCTCTTCGGCGAGGTCCCTTCGTCTCAACATACGTGTGGCAAGCGCAAACAGATGCGGTGCTGTCGAGCGGTACAGTTCGGCCAGGGCCGGCTGCTCGCCCCGCGCACAGCCGGCGATGAGCACTTGGAGGCGGGCGGCATCAGCCATGGTCGCTCCCGGGCAGGGGCGCGCGGCGGCCGGTCAAAGGGGATTCCAGGGTCATGAAGGGGCTCGCAGGATCGCGGGTCAGGTGGTCGATGATACGACACCACCCGCCGGACGGCCCGTGACGGGATCCCGGCAGGTGGTGCGGGGGCCGTGCCGTCCCCGTGGACTAGGCCGGCGCGCGCCAGGACACGACGGCATCCAGGCACCAGCCGCCCGTCTCCTGCAGCAGGAACGGGTTGATGTCGATCCCGTCCAGGTGCTCGGCGTGCGCCACCGCGAAGGCGGACAGGCGCACCAGGGCGTCGCGCAGCGCCGCCACGTCCAGCGCGGGGCGGCCGCGCCAGCCGCGTAGCAGGGCCGAAGCCCGCACCCGGTCGATCAGCGCGTCGGCCGACGCCGGACTGAGCGGGGCGGACGCGAAGGCCACATCCTTGAAGAGTTCGACCGTCACGCCGCCCAGGCCGAACATCACCATCGGCCCGAAGATCGGATCGCGGTGCACGCCCAGCACCGTCTCCACACCGCTGCCGGCCATGGGTGCGATCAAGACGCCGTCGACGCGGGCCCCCGGCGCGGCGGCCGCCGCGCGTTCCTGCAGCGTTGCGAACGCTGCCTGGACGGCAGGCGCATCGGCCAGACCCAGCAGCACGCCACCGATCTCGGTCTTGTGGGCAATGTCGGCGGACACGATCTTGGCCACGACCGGGTAGCCCACGGCCTGGGCTGCCGCCACCGCCTGGGCGGGGTCCGTGCACAGGTGTTCCGGCAACACCGGCAGGCCGGCCTGCCGCAGCAACTGCTTGGCCTGGACCTCGTTCAGGACATGCGCACCGGCAGGCGCGCTGCCGGGGCGCGACGAGCCGCGCGCCTGCGCCGTGTCGGCAACGGGCGCGAGCGCGGCTTGCGCCGGCTCGCCCGGCACCGCGCGGCCAAAGGCGGCCAGCGCCCTCGCCTGCTCGCGCCGCTGCACGAGGCCCACGGCGGCACCAGCGGCCACCACGGCGCGGCTGGGGTCGGTGAAAAAGGCGAAGCCCTCGGTTTCGAGTTGCCGGCGCAGGCCCTCGTCGGAGGGCCCGATGAGCACCAGCGCGCGGTCGGGGAATTCTGCGCGCAGGCGCAGCAGCGAGGCGTGGGTGTCGGCAAAGCGCGCGGGCGCGGCCGCCATCTGCGCCACGTACAGCAGCAGGGTGGCGCTGTCCATGGCCTGCAGCATCGTGCGGGCGACGGCGACGACGCCGTCATGCACGGCCCCCACCTGCGCCGTGGTGTCGAAAGGATTGCCCACGGGCGCGAATGGCAGGATGGCCTGCAGCTGGTCGGCCAGCGCGGCGGGCACCGGCGGCAGATCGAGTCCCACGGCTTCGGCCGCATCCGCCATCAGCACCCCGATGCCGCCGGACACGGTGATGAGCGTGGCGCGGTCATTGGCCGGCACCGGCTGCGTCAGGCACAACTGGGCGATATCCAGCATTTCCTCGATGGTGCGCGCGCGCCAGGCGCCGCCTTCGGCGAACACGGCATCGAAGGCCGCGTCATCGCCCGCCAGCGAACCGGTATGGGTGGCGGCCGCCGCCACCCCGACGGCGGATGTGCCCACCTTCATGAGGATGACGGGCTTGGCCCGCGCCGCGGCATGGGCCAGGGCCCGCCGCAGCCGATCGCCATCGCCACAGCCCTCCAGTGCCGCACAGATCACCCGGGTTTCGGGATCGTCGGCGAGGTAATCGATGCACTCGGCCACATCGACGTCGGCCTCGTTGCCGGTGGCCACGATGCGGCTCAGGCCCAGGCCCCGCTGGATCGCCATGGCGTAGGTGCACGAGCCGAACGCGCCGCTCTGCGTGGCCACCGCCAGCCCGCCCGGCAGGGGGACCAGGGCTTCCAGCGCGGTCGAGAACGTGGCGAAGAAGCGATTGCGCACGCTCACCAGGCCCAGGCAGTTGGGACCCAGCAGGCGGATGCCGTGCTCCCGGGCCAGCGCCACCAGCTCGTCCTGGGCGGCACGACCCTCGGGCCCGGCCTCGCCAAAGCCCGAGCTCAGCACCTGCACGAAACGGATGCCCTTGCGTGCGCACGCCCGCAAGGCGTCCAGGCAGGCGGCGGCCGGCAGGATGATCATGGCCTGGTCCACCGGACCAGGGATGTCCTCGACGCTGGCGTAGGCCGGATAGCCCTGGATCTCGGCATTGCGGCTGTTGACGGGATAGACGGCGCCGGTGAACCCGGCGTCCCGGAAGTAGCGGATCGGCTTGCCTCCCAGCTTGTTGGGGTCGGTCGATGCGCCGATGACGGCCACGCTGCGCGGATCGAAAAAGCCCGCCAGCGGATGGCGGCCTGCCACGGGATCGGTGGTGCTCATGGCGCGACTTCCTCGGTCGCCAGGGCCGGCCGGCCCACGACGCCCTCGCCCGCCAGCACCCGGCACAGGGCCGTGGCGTGGCGCCAGCGGTCGCCATAGCGGAACTCATTGGCGAGGAGGCGCGTGGCCAGGCGCGCAGCCGGCGTCTCCTCGCTCATGCCCATGCCGCCGTGCAACTGGATGATTTCCTCGGCGATCAGCCGGCCCGTCTCGCCCAGCGCACACTTGGCCAGCGCCAGCTCGCGCGCGGCGGGCGGAACGTCGCCCTCGGTCCGGGCGAGCAAGCGGGTGACGATGCCGCGCGCGGACTCGTAGCGGACATAGGCATCGGCCACGCGGTGGCGCAGCGCCTGCTGGCCGGAGAGCGCGGCGCCGAACTGCACGCGCGTGGCGAGGTAGGCGATCACATCCGACAGGCCGGCGCCGGCGCTGGCGACCGTATCGACGCAGATCGCGAGCAAGGCCGCATCCTGGGCGCGGGCCACCGCGGCGCGCACGGCCTCGCCCTGCGCCAGGCACGCCGCCAGGGGCGCGTCGACATCCCAGACATGGTCTGCAGCCGCCACGCCATCCATGCCGCGGTAGCGCGCAACCGGCGCCGGCAGGCCCTCGCTTGGCAGATGGAACAGCGCCGGGCCCGCGTCGGTCTCGGCCAGGGCCAGCACGCTCAGCGCCGGCAGGCTGTCGTCCACCCCCTCGATGCACCCCTGCAGTCGCCACCCGGCGTCGGTGCGCGTGGCGCGCAGCCAGGCGCCGACAAAGCCTGCCGCATGGTTGACCAGGGGCTGCACGGCGTCGCCCTGCGCGATGGCCTGCAGGACGGGTTCGGCGCGTTCGGCGTCGACGCCCTGCAGCAGCAGCGGGGCAATCGCGCAACGCTCGATGACGGGCAGTCGCAAGCCATGGAGCGCCAGGCCTTCGACGATGGCGCACAGGTCCTGCAGGGTGCCGTCCACGCCGCCTGCCGCCGCAGGCACCAGCACGGCGCCCCAGCCCAGGCTCGCCAGCGGATCCGCGTCGCCCGCCAGGGCGGCGGCCGTCAGCCGGTGCGCGGAATCGAACAACAGGCCGTCGGACAACGGCTGCACAACGAAGGGCATGATCAATCTCCGAAGAGTTCGCGCGCGATGACGTTGCGCTGGACTTCGCTGGTGCCCCCGGCAATCGTCCGGGAACGCGCAAACAGATACTGGTGGACCCACAAGGCCAGGGGGTCGGGGTCGCCTGCGCTGGCGGCAAAGCGCGCCGCGGTTCGCGGCCCGGCCACGTCCAGGGCAATGCCCGCGAGCGTCTGCGCGAGGTCGCTGCAGCGCAGCTTGAGCGCCGAGGGCTTGGCCCCGAGGGGACGCTGGTGCATGAGGTCGTCGGTGGCGGCCGCCAGCATGGCTGCCGCGCCCTCGAGTTCGGCCTCCACCAGCAACAGCCGATAGCGCAGGGCATCCAGGTCCCGGCCCGCGTCCGCGGGCGCTTCGCGCACCAGGCGGTCAACCTGCGCCCACTGGCTGCGCAGGCGCGCGACACTGGCCGGCGGCAGGCGCTCGCGTTCCAGCAGGTACTTGGCGCAACGCCAGCCCTTGCCTTCTTCGCCGATGCGATTGGCCTGCGGCACCCGCACCTCGTCCAGGAAGACCTCGTTGACGTGATGCCAGCCATCGATCGTGCGGATCGGGCGCACGGTGATCCCGGGCGAATCCAGCGGGATCAGCAGCAAGGTGATGCCATCCTGGCGCCGCGCCTCGCGCGAGGTGCGCACGAGCGTGTACATCCAGTCGGCCTCGTGAGCGTGCGAGGTCCACATCTTCTGCCCGCTGACGATGTAGTCATCGCCCTCGGCCACGGCCTGCGTGCGCAGGGACGCGAGGTCCGAGCCCGCGCCAGGCTCGGAATACCCCTGGCACCACCAGTCGGTGCCATCCAGGATGCGCGGCAGGAAGTGCGCCTGCTGCTCGGGTGTGCCAAAGGCGATGATGACGGGGCCCAGGTGCCCGATGCCGTGGTGATACAGCGGCGGGCAGTCGGCGCGTGCCATCTCCTCTTCGAACACCATGCGCTGGCGCAGCGTCCAGCCCGTGCCGCCGTGCGCCACGGGCCAGTTCGGCGCGGCCCAGCCACGCGCATGCATGATCTTCTGCCACGCGTTGTACTGGGCACGCGTCAGCTTGTCGCCGGCGGCGACCCTGGCCCGGATGTCCGGCGGGCAGGCCGACTCGGCAAAGGCGCGCAGCTCCGCGCGAAAGGCCGCCTGGGCGGCTGCATCATCGTCATCCATCGTTCAGCGACCCTTGTAGACGGGCTTGCGCTTCTCGGCGAAGGCGCGCTGGGCTTCTGCCGTGTCCTCGGTCTTGGACAGGGCGACCGTGATGTTCTGCTCGAAGCGGTAGCCCTCGCGCGGCGGCATGGACGAGGTCACCTGCGCGGCTTCCTTGGCGTAGCGCAGGGCGATGGGGGCCTTGCTCGCGATCTCGCGCGCGAGGTCCATCACATAGGGCATCAGCTCGTCGGGCGGCAGGCTGGCTTCCACCAGGCCCAGGCGATAGAGCTCGTCGGCCGTCACCTGCATGCCGGTGAAGAACATCCGGCGCGCGCGCGACTTGCCGAAGATGCGCTGCAGCATCGCCGTGCCACCGGCCAGGCCGACGTTGATCTCGGGCATGGACACGTAGGCCGTGTTGCTGGCGACCCAGATGTCGCAGGCGCTCATGAGGCCAAAGCCCGCGCCCAGCGCTGCGCCGTTGACGGCGGCGATGACGGGCTTGTTGCATTCCTGGATGGCCAGCGAGGACTCGCGCACCAGGCGGTTGTGACGCCAGTAGGCGCCACCGCCCTTGTCGCGCAGCGCGGGCCGCTCACCCAGGTCCGCGCCTGCCGAGAAGATCTTGCCGCGGCCGGTCAGCACGACGCAGCGCACCGTGTCGTCGTCGTTGAAGCTGTCGAAGGCTTCGATGATTTCCGAGCGCAGTTGCGCGTTCTGGGCGTTGACGGGCGGACGGTTGAGGGTCACGACGACCACGCCATCGTCATCGCGTTGGATGTCCAGCATTTCAGTGCTCATGCGATTGCTCCTGGAAAAGAAAGGAAGTGGTTCGGGCCGCCAACCGGCCCGGAAGGGAAGTGGTGCGGGCCGCCAGCCGGCCAGGAAAGGAGTGGTACGGGCCGCCAGCCGGCCAGGAAAGGAGTGGCGGGCCGCCGCCGGCCCGCGGGCGGGGTCATTCGACGGTGATGCGCGCGCCGCTGTCCACGAGCTGGCGCAGGCGGGCCGATTCACCCTCGAGGAAAGTGGCAAAGGCCTGCGCCGTGCCGGGGGTGAGTTCCATGCCGTTGCGCGTGACCTGCTCGATCACCTTGGGGTCGGCCATCGCGCGCTGCAGATCGGCGTTCAGCTGGGTCTGGATGTCCTGGGGCGTGGCGGCCGGCACGAAAAAGCCGAACCAGCTGCCAAAGACCAGGTCGATGCCAAGCTCGCGAAATGTCGGCACATCCGGTGCGGCCGGGTGGCGCTTCTCGGCGGCCAGCGCCACCGCGCGCAGGCGCCCTTCCTTGACGGCCGGCATGGCGGACAAACCATCGAAGATGCCGTCGACCAGCCCGGCATACACGTCGTTCATGGCCGGCCCCGTGCCGCGATATGGCACGTGGGTGATCTGCGCGTCGACGGCCTGGGCGAAGAGTTCGGCCGCGATATGCGGGCTGGACGCGTTGCCCGAGGACGCCAGTCGCAGCGCGCCGGGTTCCGACTTGGCGCGCTTGAGCACGCCCGGCAGGTCCTGCAGGTCACTGCGGGCCGACAGCACCAGCATGTTGCGGCTGTTGCCGACCATGGCCAGGGGCGCCAGCGCTTTGGGGTCGTAGGTCAGGTTCTTCTGCAGGATCGGGTTGGACGTAAAGCCATAGCTCGTCAGCATCAACGTGTAGCCATCCGGCTTGGCCTGGGCGGCCTGCTGGGTGCCGATCACCGTGCCGCCGCCCGCGCGGTTGTCGATCACGACCGGCTGCCCCCACTGCTGGGCGAGCTGATTGCCGATCACGCGCGCGTAATGGTCGGTCAGCCCGCCCGGCGCGTACGGCACGATGATGGTCACCGGCTTGTCGGGAAAGGCGGCGTGGGCCGGCACGGCCGCCCCCAGCGTGCAGCACAGCGCAAGGCAATAGCGCAACAGACGTGACATGGGTTGTCTCCGGGAAGGTGCGGCGGCTGCAGTCGGCCACCGCTATGGGTAACTCAGCGCGCCGAAGCGCCGGACGCGGCAATGACCTTCTGCCACTTGGCCGACTCGCTGCGGATCAGGTCCTCCATGGCCTGCGGCGAGCCGCCCTCCGGACGCGAGCCGCTCTGCGCGAAGAAGGCCTCGATCTCGGGCAGCGCCAGCACGACCTGGATGTCGCGATTGAGCCGCTCGATGACCGCGGGGGGCGTGCCGGCCGGCGCCGTGATGTAGTTGACGGGAGACGCCTCGAACCCGGGCAGCGTCTGCGCCATGGTGGGCACGCCAGGCAGCACCGGCGAAGGCTCCAGCCCGGAGATGCCCAGTGCCTTGACGGCGCCCGAGGCGATGTGCGGCTGGTAGACGGAGACGGAATCGATGGCCATCGCCACGCGCCCGCCGATGACGTCCGTCACCGCGGCGCCCGACCCGCGATACGGCACATGCACGATGTCGATCTGCGCCATGTGCTTGAAGAGTTCACCTGCGAGGTGGCTGGATGCGCCGATGCCGGCGCTGGCAAAGCTCAGCTTGCCCGGGCTGGCCTTGGCCAGGTCGATCAGGCCCTGGACGGAATCGGCCGGCACGTCCTTGTGCACGACCAGCACGCTGACGCCGCGCAACAGCGGCGAGACCGCGGTGAAGGCCTTCTGCGCGTCGTAGGGCAGCGTGTCCATCAGGTGCGGATTGGTCATCTGCTGACCCGGGGTGGCATACAGCAGGGTGTAGCCATCGGCGGGCGCCTTGGCGACGATGGCCGCGCCCAGCGTGCCGCCGCCACCGGGGCGGTTGTCGATGACGATCGGTTGTCCCAGGCGCTGGCCCAGGGGCTCGGCAAGCCGTCGGGCAATGTGGTCGGCGCCACCGCCGGGTGCAAACGGGACGACCAGGGTGATGGGCCGGGTCGGGTAATCCGCGGCGTGGGCCGGGCCACCGATGGCATGCCAGCCAACGGCCAGTGCCAAGCCCATGCGTAGCAGCTGTCTCATGCGCCTCTCCTCTTTCCGGCGCTGGCGGATGGCCATCGTCGGACGGGGCGCGCGGTCTGGTGCCGCGTCGCCTGTTGATCGCTTGATGCTCGTCTGCCGGTCACCCTACCAACCGACCGGTAGGGTGACTCTATCACAGGGATTCATGACCTGACCATGGGCCGAAGGGGAGGGAAAACGCGAAGACGCCTGGCGTCAGGAGCGGGCGACGATGCCCTGCAAGGTCATGTCCACGAAGCGCGCCATGATCTGGCGCGGCGACCATTCGCCCTCGGGGCGATACCAGCGGGGCAGATGGGTCAGGCACGACAGCAGCAGGCGCGCGGCCAGGCTGATCTCGGTGTCGGCGGCGAATCGGCCCTGGGCGACGCCGGCTTCGATGCAGCCGCGCAGCAACTGTTCGTACGCGTCGCGATATGCCAGCGTCTGCGTGGGGTGGCCAGTGTCGTGGGTGTGCCAGAAGGCCGCGGAATTGACCATCCAGCGATCGCGGTTGGCCTCGAAGTAATCGGCGGATGCGCCCATGAACGCGTGGATCTGGGCCACCGGATCGTCCACCTGCGCCACGGCCCGGGCCACCGTGTCCTGCAGATCGCGCATGTCGTCCACGGCGATGCGGCAGTACAGCTCGCTCTTGTTGGGGAAATGATGGTACAGCGTGGCCTTGGTGATGCCCGCCTCGTCGGCGATGTCGCGCAGCGACGTGCCCTCGTAGCCGTGGCGCGCAAACAGGCGACGGGCGATGCCGATCAATTCGGCCTGGCGGGCGGACTCAGGGGCGGTCATGGGCAATCGGTCCGGCAAACGGAAAAGCGAGACTATATACGCTGGCGGCGCAGGCGCGCCGCGCGCGGGGATGCCTCAGTCCACCAGCAGGACGGCCTTGCCGGTGAAGCGCCGCGCCATCAGGTCCGCGGCCACCCCGGCGGCCTGCGACCAGGGCACCTGCACGCTGATCTTGGGCACCACCCGTCCGTCGGCGGCAAGACGGCCCAGGATGCCCAGGCCGTCAGCGGGCGGGTGCCCTGCCCGTCCCATCTCGTCGACCAGCATCAGGCCGTACAGGCTGGTGCCCGCCGCGCGGAAGAATTCCGCACTGCTGAAGGTGCTGGTCATGCCCTCGGACACGCCAAAGGTGACGCACGCCCCGCCATTGGCGAGCATCGACAGGGTGGCGGCCAGGGTCGTGCCACCCACCGAATCGATCACCAGGTCGTAGGGACCGAAGGCCGCGGCCTGGCCGATGTCGCCCACGGCCACGCCCTCGCACCAGCGGGCAAGCTCGGCCTGCTGGGCGGCCTGGCGCACATGCGCAAAGACGCGCGCGCCGCACGCCGCCGCCAGCTGCACGCCGATGTGCCCCACCCCGCCGCTGGCGCCGTCGATCAACACCTTGCGGCCCAGCAGCAGCCCCCCTTTGCGCAGGGCGTACATCGCGGTCAGTCCCGCCACCGGCAGGGTGGCGGCCTGCGCGAAGTCCACCGCATCCGGCAACGCCGCCACGGCGTTGACCGGCGAGACCACGTGCTGCGCCCAAGCCGCGGAGGCGGCCAGCCCCACCACGCGGGTGCCGACCGCCGGACCGGTGCCGTCGGCCGCCGCGCGCTCCACCACCCCCGCGAAGTCCCACCCCGGCCGCGCGCCGGCGGGCGACAGATTCAGCGCGCGCTTGACCTCGCCGCGATTCAGCGAAATGGCGCGCACGCGCACGACCAGCTCACCGGGAAGGGGCTCGGCCAGTGCCACGGGGGCAATCGCGAGCTTGCCGTCGACACGATCGTCGACAACGAGGGCGTGGGTGGAAGTCATCGTGTCTCCAGACAGGGTTTCTTGTGATCCGGGCATCGCCGCACCATGGGGTGCCCGCGCAAGGCCGATGGTAGCGCAAGATGACCGCCCTACCTACCGGCCGGCTGGGCGGCGTTGCCGCGCGGGCGTCATGCCGGTGGCCACGCTGTTACCTAGCTGACGCGGATGATCTGCGGTGATGCAGGTTACGATGACTGTATATCCATACAGTATTCGCCTGTGATCATGTCCAACCCCGATCCGACGCCCGCGACGCGCCCGCCCCGCCCGTGCTTCGGCTGCGTCCATTTCGAAACCCTGTACGACCTGCAGCATGCGATCTGCGTGCAGATTCCGGCAGCACCTCGCCTGCATCACCGCCCCTGGCGCGGGTGCGGTGCGTGGCAGGCAGCGTCGGGGGCAAATCACGATATCTTCACGTCAGAGCAGTACGTCGCCCTGCATGGCACGCCGGTGCCCGGCTTCACGGATCAACGCGTCGACCGCTGGCCCGCGCCGCTGCTGGCCAGTGCCATCCGTGACGCCTATCGGCGCCACCGACATCCGGAAGTGCGGGGATTGGTGCTGGAGATCAGCAGGTTGCACCACGTGGTTTTTCACACGTGCAATGCATTGGAACTGATGCTGGAAGTCGAGCCTGCGGAACGATTCGCCCGCCTGCAGCGACTGCTTCGGCTGTTGCAGAAAGAACCGGAGGTGCGTGCCATCGGGCGCCTGCCGCGCCCGCCCGCGCCACGCAAAGCGTCGCGCTGACACCCGGCGCGCGCGATCACGGCCGGGCGGCTGGCGCAAGGCTCAGGGTTCGACCGCCACCGTAGTACGCGCGCGCCTGCTGGGCGAGCGCTTGGGGGCCGGCACGCGTGCCTGCACCCCCTCCGGTGGCAGCAGCGGGATGTCGGCGTCGCTCATGCTCTCGATGTAGGTCGCGCGCGACAGCTCGATCTCGTCTGGCGACAACTCGGGAATGTCCACCACCTGGAGCAGCTCGAATTCCACATGGTGATCGGCATGCATGCCGTTGAAGGTTTCTTCGTACTGCCGGATGCGCCGCAGCGCATCGCCCAGCGACATGCCGGTGATGAAGCCGCGCAGCCGCACCTGCGCCGCCGCGAAGGGCAGGCCTGTCGTGCGCCTCGATTCGTATCCCTCGATCGACGCGCCAAACCACTCTCTCATCGTCAACATCAACATGGACTACTCCAGTTCTTCTTTCATTATGTCGTATCCAGGATTGCCCCGACGCAATATGACGTTAATTTTTATAACCGTTAACGTTTCGCAAAAAATCCGTCATGCTGTGATCGTATTGACACGCCACTGTCAGCATCGAGTGTTCCACGCTACCGCAAGGGGTAGACAGCCGCCCGCGCTGGCGGCTTCGCGACCGGGCGTGCGCTTTGTACCTACCAGCGCCCTTCGATTGCCATCCGAGGCGAGCCATGGCCCATGCACCCATCCGCAGTCACCATGTCGATTCTGCCGACATCGCGCCGGGCGACCGGCTTGCACGCTGGCGTGCGGCCATGGGCGACACCTATGCCGTCACCCTGCCCGAGGACGAAGCCCCCACGGCCTTCGCCTACCGGATCTCGCTGTGGCAACACGATCACCTGCTGCTGGCGCATGCGATGTTCACCGGGCGCACGCAACGCCGCGAAGCGCTCAATATCCGGCGCGACCAGGTGGACCATTTCCGCCTGATCCTGCAACTGGAAGGCGAACTGCAGCACGATGCGGACGGCCCCCGCCACCGGGTCGGCCCAGGCCAGCTGCTGCTCAGCGACATGGCGCGCCCCGAGACCTACCGGGTCGAGCGCGGTGCCCACCTCGTCCTGTTCATCCCGCGCGAACGGCTGGAAGAAGCCCTGCCCGGCCCCTACCACCTGCATGGCGTCATCCTGCAAGGCCCCGTCGCGACCGTGCTGGCTCAGCACCTCGTCGCGCTGGTCGCAGCCTCGCCCAGGCTGGCGCGGCCGGAATCCGCGGCCTTGAACGAGGCCACGGTCCACCTGCTGGCCGCCACCCTGGCGCCCTCCCTGTCCACCCTGGGCCAGGCGCGCAGCGACATCGCGCCGACCCTCTTGCGCCAGGCCAGCCGCTACATCGACCTGCACCTGGATGAAGAGGACCTGGATGCGGCCCGCCTGTGCCGGTTCTTCGGTGTGTCGCGCTCCAGCATGTACCGGCTCTTCGAGCCCCTGGGGGGCGTGGCGAACTACATCCGCGAGCGCCGCCTGACCCGCGCCTGCGAAGTGCTTGCCGGCGGCGCCAGCCATGCGCCGATTGCCGCCGTGGCCCACACCTTCGGCTTTCGCACGGCAAGCCAGTTCAGCCGCGCCTTTCGGGCCCGGTTCGGCTACAGCCCGCGCGACGTGCTGATGCAGCACGCGACGCCCACTCCCACGCCAGCGGCCATGCACGACGCACGCCAGCCGGCGCGATTCTCGCACTGGCTGCGCACCCTGCACGGCTAGGCACCTGGGACGCCCTGCACAGCGCACGGGACGGCGGTGCCTGGGAAGACGTCATGCACACGCCTAGACTCGGCGCAAGGAGACCCCACATGACCACACCTTCCCTCACCCGGCGCGAGTTCCACCGCCTGGCCGCATCCGGTGTTGCCGCCGGCCTGGCTGGGGTCGTCTGGCCTTCGGCCCACGCCGCCACCCCGGTGGACGTGCCCTGGCAGTCACCTGATCCGCACCTGAGCGGCAACTTCCTGCCGGTCGAGCGCGAGACCGACGCCAGCGACCTGCGGGTGCTGGCCGGGCAGATCCCCCGGGACCTGCGCGGCGTCTACATGCGCAATGGGCCCAATCCCGAGTTCAAGCCGCTGTTCTTCGCCTACCCCATGGACGGCGATGGCATGATCCACGCCGTCTATCTGGAAGACGGTCGGGCGCGCTACCGCAACCGCTTCGTGCGCACGGCGGGCCTGGCGCTTGAAGAGCGTGCCGGTCGCGCGGTGTACGGCAGCTTCACGCACCCGGTGGCCATCGACCCCACCCTGCTCGGTCCGAACGACAGCCACAGCCCGATCAAGGACGGCGCGTTCATCAACGTCATCCGGCACGGCGAGCGCGTGCTGGCGCTGCACGAGGCCTCGCCCTGTTATGAGATGTCCCTGGACCTCGAAACCCTGGGCCTGTGGACGGCCGACACGCCAACACCCGTGGACCTGGGCGCGCACAACCGGCGCCACCCCACCACGGGCGAGCTGCACGGCCTGTCGTATTCCGTCCAGCATCCGGTAGTCACGCTGCATCGCTTTCGCCCCGCAGGTGGCCTCATCGACAGCAGCACCGTCACCCTGCCCATGCCCACGATGATCCACGACTTCATCCTGACCGAGCGCTACATCGTCCTGATCGCGGGGCCGGCCGTCTTCGACATGCAGGCCGCGCAATCCGGCAAGCCCGCGCTGCAATGGCGCCCGGACCTGGGCACGCGCATCGCGCTGATCCCGCTGGATGGAAGCAAGACCCTCTGGGTCGAAGGCGACCCCTTCTTTGCCTACCACTTTGCCAACGGCTTCGAGCGCGGCGGGCAGATCATCGTGGACTACGTCCACCACGAGCGCTTCAGTTTCCAGGCGGGTGCCGCGCCCACGCTGCGCCGCATGACCATCGACCCGGTCCGCGCGCGCTTCACCCTTGCACCCCCCTTCCTGCCGGACGCCACCGAATTCCCGCGCATCAACGACCGGCACCAGGCACTGGCCAGCCGCTATGTGTATTCGCCCATCCGCACCGCGTCGCTGACCCTGGACAACCCGCCGTCCGCCGTCTTCAACACGGTGGTCAAGACGGATACCGAGACCGGCAGGACCACCCGCCACGACCTGGGCAACCAGATCGCCGGCGAACCCGCCTTCGTGCCGCGCCCGGGGGCACGTCGCGAAGACGATGGCTATGTCGTCACCTTCGCCCACGACCCGGCCCGCCAGCGCAGCACGTTCGTGCTGCTGGACGCCGCCCGCCTGGACGACGAGCCCGTCGCCGTCATCGAGATGCCGCAGCGGGTGCCACAAGGCCTGCATGGCAACTGGATGCCTTACTCGTGATGTCATCCGGGCAAGGTGCAATGACCGCGTAGTGCCGTATTGGCAACCGCGGGCTGTGCGGTCGTGCCCGCCTGGCAATCGCATGCCCGTTGCGGGATGCCTTGCGGGCAAGCGAATGCGCCGCATGGGTTGCCTCTGTGGATTGCCGCTGATGCGGTGGGCCTGCCGACCCAGGCATCGCCCGCTGCGGGCTGGGTTGTACCCACAATCCAGGAAGCCTGCATGACGCGTCCACGCAAGCCCTCGCCCTCAGTACAGGCTGCTCACCGAACTGTCGAACATCCAGTAGACCAGGGCGATGGCGCCGATCGCCAGAAGGATTGCCAGGATGACCCAGATGGCCGCGCGGCCCGTGGTTGGAACTTGACCCAAGATGCTCTCCGAAGACTGGCTCTAGAGTAACGCAGGGGGGAAGACCGCGCGGGGCCGCTGGCGGCAGACCTTCCGGTCGCGCCGGCAGCGGCGCGGCCGCCGGCAGGTCCGTATGATGAGCCTTTCCGAACACCAACCGCAGGTGGAACCGACCGTGGCACAGAACCCGTTTGAAGACATGATGAAGTCGAAGGTGGCACAGAACCCCTTCGAAGACGTGATGCCAGCGCCCAGCGACAAGCCCAAGGCCGCGCCCAAGGACAAGCGCAACTACCTGGTGCTGCTGTCGGCTGCCAACGAGAACCCGGCCCTGGCCAGGAAAGTGATGGACAACCTGCAGGCCGGCGTGGACCGCAACGCGCACGCCCTCTGGGTCGACGGCAAGAGCGCCGGCATCTTCCTCATCACCTCGCTCGTCGCAAGCGAGATCCGGCACATCGCGCTCGCCAGCGACAAGCCCGCGCGCGACGTCAGCGACATGCGCGACATCCTGATCCTGGAGATCGGCGACGACTGGTACGCCAGAAAGGAAGCGCGTGCGGAGCACTGGTTGAACGCGCACGCGGGCAAGCCGCTGGCGCCCCAAGGGGCAAAAAAGACGACGGGGAAGTAAATCCTGCCCTGACCGCGGTCCGAGAGGCGCGCTGCCCGTGGCACCGGGAAGGACCCGGTGCCGTGGCGATGATCATGCCCATCCCGAGCGAACAAAACAAAGAACCCACGCAACTCAGTGAGTTACGTGGGTTCTTTGGGCACCACCCCCGGTGAAGGGGTGATTGCAGGTATCTGGTAGGCGGTATAGGAATCGAACCTACGACCTCTACGATGTCAACGTAGCGCTCTAACCAACTGAGCTAACCGCCTGCAATCGAGAAACGAGATATTAAACACATATTTTGATCGTGTCAACTGCTCTACAGGAGTGCAACGGATTGCAAGCGGGCGCATCCATGGGCGCGAAGGCTGCGTAAGTGAGGTTGTGAGACGCCCAGTGCTGTGCGGGCGCTTGCCAAACCTACCTGAAACTTGAAAAAAGGATGCCGATATGAAGAAGACCGCCATGCTGATCGCCAGTGCCGCCGCTCTCGCCTCGGGCATGTCTGCCGCCAGCGCAGCCGAGCTCTGGGCCCTGACTGCCGACAATCAGTTGGTGAAGTTCGACACGGAAGCGAAGAAGACGACCGGCACCTGGGAGGTGAAGGGTACGGACTCGACGCTGCGTGGTATCGACATCCGCCCGGCCAACGGCCAGCTCTATGCCCTGGGCGAAGATGACGTCCTGTACACGATCGATCCCGCCAGCGCGACGGCCAAGGCCGGTCCCAAGCTGAGCGATTCGCTGCCGGGTGATGACTGGGCCGTGGTGAGTTTCAACCCCGTGGCTGACCGCCTGCGCCTGATCGCGCCGGACGGCACGAGCTTTCGCGTGAACGTGGAGACGGGTGAAGTGGTCAAGGACAAGACGCTGTCCTACGCTCAGGACAGCGAGTGGAAGGGCAAGACGCCCGAAGTCGTGGCTGGCGCCTACACGAACTCGTACGCCGGCACGAAGGCCACGCAACTGTTCGACATCGATTCGGCCAGCGGCCACCTGCTGCTGCAGGATCCGCCTAACGACGGCGTGCTGAAGTCGCGCGGCCAGATCAAGGATGACATCGACCACGCTGCCTTCGACATCTGGTCCGATGGCAAGGGTGGCAACACGGCATTCCTGCTGGTTGAAGGCGAGCTGCACACGGTCGACCTCGAGACCGGCAAGCCCACGTCGGTCGGCAAGATCGAAGGCATGCCCAAGAAGATCATCGACATCGCCGTGCCGCGCATGTCGAAGTAATCGGTTCGTGCAGTAACCGGGTGGGCCGCCGGGAAACCGGCAACCCGCCCGGGCGGAAAGACCCGTCTGGTGTCGGCAAGCCTGTTGTCGATGCGCGAACGGGTCCATGGCTGGACCCCGGCCTGCCGGCCTGCTCCCACCGGCAGTGTCGGGCTTGACGCGCCAGCTGCGCTAGCGTCCCGGAAAATCTCCTGTACCGAGGGTGATCACGTCGTTGACCGGCGTGTTGACGCTCTGGGCGGCGGCTGCGGTGATCTCGGCCTTGCCACGGCGAAAGGCCTCAAGCAGGTCATCGTCGGTGCGACTGGTGGCACCGAAGTGCTCGACCAGGACATCCGACGAAATCTCGAATGTCTGATTCAGGCGCCCACCGATGAGGGCGGTGAATTGCACGACGCCGTTCACGACGACGGGTGGCTTCTGCTTGGCGATTTCAGTGCTCATGCATCCTCCAGGGTTGCGCGCCAGATGGCGCGAAAAATCTGTTCGGTTCAAAGCACGCACCATTCCCGATCCCGCCAATACTACGCCATGGCGCTCGACAGCAGGGGCGACATGGCCTCGCGCACGCTGGCCGGCAAGGCCTGCGCACGCCGCGTCTGACGGTGGATCGACACGAGAACGGTCTGCGACAACGCAATGCAGGTATCGCGTGCAAAGAGTGCACATTCGACCGTGAACGACGCGTTGCCCAGCCGCGCGATGCGCACGCCCGCCTGCCAGCCACGGCCGGGGTGGCGTTGCCGGAAGATGTCGAGCGACACGCGGCCCACGACCAGCCCCATGCCCTCGGCCTGCAAGGCTTCGTGCAACGCTGGCAAGCCATCGCGCACGCCGAGGATGCGGGCCGTCTCCACATAGCGGGACAAGGCTAGCTCACCGGCCTGGCCGTCGGCATCCATGTCACCAAAGCGGCTCTGCAGTTCGACCGTCCAGGCAAAGTCCGCCAGTGCGGGCGGCTGTTGCGCTGCCAATGTGGGCACATCGCCCTCGGGCAGCGCGTTCACCGCGGCGCCCAGGGTGTCGCGCAGCGCACCGGGCAAGGCAATGGGCAGGCCCTCGTGCCACGCTGCCAGTCGAACTTGCTGGGTACCGAAGCAGGCTTCCTGCTGGAAGAGCGCCGTGGCCATGTCGCAGCCGTGGGCGTCCACGCCCAGGCAGCGCACGCCGGCCTCGATGGCTGCGGGATAGCGCCCCTCGCCCAGGAAGTCGGTGACCAGCACCCGGGGGCGCAACTGAACGCCTTCCGCACGCCAGGCACCCGGCGAGACGTGCGCCATCAGCCAGCGCATGCGCGCCTCCTGGTGGATCGAGCCGACGGCGACGTTGTTCAGGTGCTGCATGACGTCGATGTCGACGTACCGTGGCGCAATGTCCATCTGCTCGCCGTACGCGCTCGGCTCGCGCCGCCAGGATTCCTCCCGCATGACCTGCTCCTCTGATGGGGTTCGCGCCGGGCACACATGCCCCGGCCTTGTCTGGCTTGCATGATACCGCCCGCGTCGGCGCGGCCCGGCGACGGCATGGCGGTTGCTCAAGCCTTGCGGGAATCGACGCCATGCCCCAGGGAGGAAACCATGTGTGTTCGCATCACGCAGTACGCCGCCGGCGCCACGTATGCCGCAGCGCTGGACTGGCCGGTCGACACCCCGGACACGGCGCTGGACCCCGAGGTGCCGGGCTACAACCTGGCGCCGGGCGCGCGGGTGCGGGTCATGCACTGCCTGCCCGATGGCACGCCGCGCATGCAGCGCGTGCCGTGGGGCCACACGCCCTCGCGCAAGCGCACGATCGTCGACGCCCGCGTGCAGGACGCTCTGGACGATCCCGCCTTCGAGCGCCTGTGGCAGTCGGGCCGGTGCGTCGTGCCGGTCGATAGCTGGTACGAGTGGCAGGGCGAGAAGGACCGCGAGCTGCCCTTCCGCATCCACCTGGCCAACGACGAGCCCATGTTCATCGCCGCCATTGCCGACATCGGCGAGGATGGGGCCCCCTGCTCGGACGGGGGTGTCGTGCTGGTGACCGCACAGGCGGGCAACGGACTGCTGACCGCGCGCGACCACCGACCGGTGATCCTGGCCGCCGAAGATGCCCGCACGTGGATGGACCCGGCCACCACGGCGGAACAGGCCCGGCTCATCGCCATGGAACTGCTGCTCCCCCCGCCGGCATTCCAGTGGTACCCCGTGACCAGCGACATCAAGGACCCGACTTTCGATGAACCGCGCGCCCTGGAGCCGCTGGAGCATCTGGCCGACTGAAGCCGTCCGATATCAGGGCAGATCACAGGCTTTTGGCACACGAGCGGTGGTGAAGCGGTCGCGGATATGCGCGGTGTAATAGCGCCCTGCGGAATCCGCCCTGGCGAGTTCCTGGACGACACGCGCAGGGACGTCGGCGTAGGCGTAGCGTGCGCCGCTGCGCAGGTCGACGATGAGGATGCGAAGCTGTGACAGATAGTGGTAGCCGGCCAGGGCAGAGGACCGGGGGGTCGGGATCCAGCGGTCGGTAGGTGCGGGCATGGCCAGTTCGGTCCAAAGATGCCAGCATGCAGCATGCGGCGCGCCCGGCGTGATGGCTGGCGCTATGATTGCAGCTCATCCACACGAACTCGCACATGATTTCGTCATGCCCATCGAACTCGTAGCCGATACGGCGCCCCTGGCACCGTCGCTTGTCTGTGGCGTGTTCATCTGCGACGCCGCGGGCCAGATGTCGGCTGCGAACGCGACGCTCATGAACTGGCTCGACCTCGACCCGGCGTCGGCGGATGTGGGCTCGCCCCTGGCGCGCATGCTGCCTTCGAGCGCAGCCGCGCCCGAGGACGCCGATGCGGCGAGCTGGCGCCTGGCGCTCGGACGCGGCCTGCCCTACGCCGGCACCTGCCGGTGCCGGCTGGATTCGGGCAGGACGATCACGATGCTGGTGTCGGTGGCGCCCACGGCAGACCGCCCCGGGCAGTTCCTGGGCGTGGCCCTGCTGCAGTCGGACACCGAGCCCGTGCCGGGCAACGCGTGGTATGCGGCGCATCACGATGCCACGACGGGACTGCCCAACCAGACGCTGCTGGAAGAGCGTCTGGACCTGCGCCTGGCTGCGCTGCGTCGACGTGGCGGCGAACTCTTCGTGCTGGTGGTCCACGTGCGTGACAGCGGCCGCATGGGGCGATCGGGCGGCGTGCCCGGCTGGATCACGAGCCTGCAGGCCACGGCGGCCCGTCTGCGGGCCGTGGCGGGCCCCCACGGGATCGCCGCACGCCTGGTGGGCGGCGAATTCTTCCTGGCGCTGGAGGCCTCGCACCCACCCGATACCACCGCGCTGCTGGGCACGCTGACCGAACCCCTGCGCATTGGCGAGCAGGTGATCCGACCGCAGGTGGCGCTGGGGGTGTACCACCACACCGCGCTGGATGGCGCCGCGGCCAGCGATCTGGTCCACCGCGCCAGCCTGGCCGCCACCGAAGCACTGGCCACGGGGGGCAGCTGTGCGCGACATTACTCGCGCAGCCTGCAGGAAGCCATGCACGAGCGCTGGGAGATGACGCGCGATCTGGCGCGCGCCGTGCACGCGGGCGAACTCGAGCTGGTCTTCCAGCCGGAGCTGGACCTGCGCGATCTGCGCGTCGTGGCCATGGAGACCCTGGTGCGGTGGCGCTGCGCGCGGCGCGGGCCGGTCAGCCCCGCGGTCTTCATCCCGCTGGCCGAGGAAGCCGGCCTGATCGCCCCCCTGGGCAGCTGGGTGCTGGAGCAGGCCTGTCGCTTCGCGCGTCAGCTGGACGTGCGCTACCGCGATGCGCCCAGGGTGGCCGTGAACGTATCGCCGCTGCAATTGCGCGGACAAACCGATTTTGCCGAGCAGGTGGCCGAGGTGCTGCAGCGCACGGGGCTGGACCCCGCGCGCCTGGAGCTGGAGATCACCGAAGGCGTGCTGGTGGATGAGTCGCTGGATGCCGCGGCCCTCTTCGACCGCCTCAATGCCCTGGGCGTGAAGCTCGCGATCGACGATTTCGGCACCGGGTATTCGTCGCTGTCCTATCTGGCGCGCTTTCCGCTGTCGCGCCTGAAGATCGACCGGGCGTTCGTGAAGGACCTGCCAGGCGATGCCCGGGCTCTGGCCATCGTCAAAGCCATCCTGGGCATGGCCAACGGCCTGGGCATGGAGGTCACTGCCGAGGGCATCGAGAACGACGAGCAGGCGCGCCTGCTCGAAAGCCTGGGTTGCGGCCTGGGCCAGGGCTTCGGCCTGATGAAGCCGATGCCCCCGGACAGCGTACGCGCGCTGCTCGCACCGCGCTATCCGGCGACCTGAGCGGCAGGCGCCGGCTCAGCGTGCGGCGGTGAGCACGCCCCAGGCGCGCTCGGCCTGGGCGCGATCGCGTAACAGGGCCAGCACCACCCGGTGGAAGTCGTGCAGGGTGCGATCGGCCCAGAACCTGCCATAGCCATTGACCCGCGTGCTGATGCGGTAGGTCGTGCGCAAGGTCAGCTGCGTGCGCGCATCGTCCAGGGCGAGCAGTTCGTAACGACCACTCTCGACATCGAAGTAGCGATCGCCGATGACCACGTGCGGGTCGAGCTTGCGCAGGCTGTCGCGCGCCGTGGAGACGTCCACGTCATAGGCCAGCAGCCGTCCCGGCTGCCAGGTCGTGACGCGCTCGCGAAAGTGGATGCCGTCGTCCCAGTACAGATCGCGCACGGCACCCTCGCCCGCGCCGTTCATCAGCGCCGCGCGGGGCCGTGGCAGCCCGATGCGATGCGAAAAGCTGGGCTGCAGTTCGTCATCGCGGATGTCCGGCACCTGCACGAGCGTGTCCCACACGACATCCACGGGCGCCGCGATGACGATGCGGTCCGACAGCGTGACGATGTCCTGCTGCAGGGGGATGAGGCGCGGCTCCAGGGGGCCGAGCAGCAGCGGCAGCAGGATCACGGATGCCAGGGTGGTACGCCGTGCGGTGCGGCTGCGCCAGCGCGTGAGCACGACGCCCGCGGCGACCCCGCCCGCGCTGGCCAGGCTGAGCGTGGGCAGGAGCAGCATGATCACGCAGATGAGCGTTTCGAGCGCCACCAGCACCAGGATCGTGAAGAGGAGCAGCAGGCTGCCCCAGGGCGCGAAGACGCGGTAGCGCACGCTGGCCTGCTGTTCGGGTGTGCTCAGACAGACGGTGGCCGCCCCCATGCAGAAGGGCAGGCCGAAGATGCCGATGGCCGATACGTACTCATACGACGCGGGAACGATGAGGGGCGTGAGGCCCGCAAAGATGGCATACAGCAGCAGCGCGACGAGCATGCCCATCGGCACACCCGCCAGCATCGCCACCAGCATGCGTGTGCGCGGCTGCTGCCACCGGGCCTGCCAGTCCCCACGTCCCATATCCTGCCGCCCTCCCCCGCGCCGTCACGGGCGCCAGCCCGTGATCATAACGCCGTGCGCGGGGATGCCCGGCGTGCGCTCATTCGATCTTGACGTTGGCCCGCTCGACGATCGAGGCCCAGCCCTTGGCATCGCGCTGCATGATCTGCTCCATCTCGGCCGGCGTGGTGCCGCCCGCGCGCAGGCTCAGCGCCGCCAGGCGTTCGGTGAACTCCGGGGTCTTGATGATGCGGTTGATCTCGGTCGCGAGCTTGTCGGCGATCGGCTGCGGCGTGCCCTTGGGCACGAAGGTGGCGAACCAGCCGTTGGCGTCGAAGCCCTCGTAGCCCAGCTCCTTGAGCGTGGGCGCATCCGGTGCGACCTTCACGCGCGAGCCGCCCGTCACCGCCAGCACGCGGACCTTGCCCGAGTTCAGGTGCGGACTGGCGGAGGTGACGTCCACGAAGGCCGCATCCAGCTGCCCGCCCATGAGGTCGACGACTTCCGGCGCGGCGCCCTTGTAGGGGACATGGATGGCGTCGATGCCACCCAGCAGCTTGAACAGTTCGGTGTGCAGGTGCGAGGACGTGCCCGCGCCGTAGGAGCCGATGCTCATCGCACCGGGCGAGGCCTTGGCCTGCTTGATGAGGTCTTCCACGGACTTGACCGGCGAGCTCGCGGGCACCATCAGCAGATCCGACGAATACGCCATGATCGAGAGCGGCTGGAAATCCTTGAACACGTCGTAGGGCAGGTTCTTGTACAGCGGGATCTGCTGGATCAGCGAGGTGATGCTGACCATCACGGTGTAGCCGTCCGGCGCGGCGCGCGCCACCTGGCCCGCCCCGATCTGCCCGGAGGCACCGGCGACGTTGTCCACGATGACATTCTGGCCCCACGCATCCTGCAGGCCCTTGCCCACCAGCCGCGCCATGGTGTCCGTACCCCCGCCTGCCGGGAACGGCACGACGATGCGGATGGGTTTGTTGGGATAATTGCCCGTGTCGGCGGCGAAGGCCGGCGCGGCAAGGCTGGCGCAGCCCAGCATGGCGGCCGTGGCGAATGCGCACAGGCGCGTGCTGAAAAGGGATTGCATGGTGTCTCCTCGTGCGGATCATGCATCGGCGGGTGCCGATGCGGCGGCGCGGCGGGCCATCGGTCGTACGCCGATGTACCTGCGCCACGCCAGATGCGGTGGTGCCGTGGACCGTCGCGCTGCCGTCAGGCCGTCACGGCGGCCCCAAGCCAATCGTTGACATGGGCTTCGTGCTCGAGCCGCCAGGCACGCGCAAAGAATTCGCGCATTTCCTCGGCCGAGGCGCCGCCGTTGTAGCTCGCCAGCGCCAGCGCCTTGGCCTCGATCTCCTCGCGGCTCAGCGTGTTGTCCGGGTCGCCCTTGGGCACGTCCACGCGGGCCTGCAGGTCGCGGCCATCGCGCGTGCGCACCGTCACGCGACCGATCCACTGGCGCGGGTAGGCGGCGTCGATCTCGGGGTCGAGTTCCATCGACACGCGCTGACGCACGTCGGTGACGCGCTCGTCCGTCAGGGCGTGGGCATCGAACTCCTGCAGGCCGGCATGACCGTGCACCGCCACCAGGCCCAGCACCGTGCCCATGGAGAACTTGGCCTGGTGGATGGTCTGCGGCGAGACGACCGGCCCCAGGACGTCGATGGCGCCCTGGTGCACGTGCGTGGTCACGTGATCGATATCGGCGGCGTTCAGCCCCTCCCGGGCCATCAGCACCTTCAGGGCATCGGCCGCGGGATGGGTGTGGCGGCAGGACGCGAAGAACTTGAACGAGGTTTCCGCCGTGGCCCAGCGCGTGCCCAGCCCATCGGTCAGGCGCGAGGGATCGGCGTCGCTGGACATGCCGGCGGCCAGGCCTTGCGGGCCGCACAGGATGTCGCGCGCGCCGGTGAAGCCGTCGCGCGCGAGCCAGGCGGCCATCATGCCGTCGGCCGCGGCCTTGGCCGTGTGCAGTTGCTTGGAATCGGCCGCATCGCGCAGGAATTCCCACAGGCCGGCGGCCTGCGTGCCGGCCGAGCCCAGGGCCTGTGCCATGCGCTCGGCATCGAACCCCCACAGCTTGCCCACGGCCACCGCCACGGCCAGCGTGCCGACCGTGCCGGTGGTGTGGAAGATGCGATAGTGCGAACGGCCCAGGAATTCGCCGATGCGAATGCCCGCTTCATAGCCGGCGATCGAGGCCTCAAGCACCGCCGCGCCGTCCAGGTCCTCGGCCTGCGCCACGGCCAGCACGGCGGGAAAAATCACCGCGGCGGGGTGGAAGACCGACCCATTGTGCACGTCGTCCTGTTCGACGATGTGCGAGGCCGCCGCATTGACCATGGCCGCGAAGTACGGCGTCGAACCGCGTCGGCTGCCCAGGATCTGGGCCGGGCCATCGGCAGGCCCCTGGGCCTGCGCAAAGCGCTCGATGCTGACCACGGGGCGCGTGCCCTTGCCGGCCAGCGCCGAGCCGAACCAGTCGACGAACAGATCCTTGGTGCGCTCGACCACGGGCGTGGGCACGTCGGCCAGGCGGAACTCGGCGAGGAAGCGGCACAGGGCCTGGGTGGGGGAATCAGTCACGGCGGTGTCTCCGAGGGCTCAGAACGAGCGCGGCATGCCCAGCACGTGTTCGGACACGTACGACAGGATGAGGTTGGTGGAGATGGGCGCGACCTGATAGAGGCGCGTCTCGCGGAACTTGCGCTCGACGTCGTATTCCGCCGCGAAGCCGAAGCCGCCGTGCGTCTGCAGGCAGGCGTTGGCGGCCTCCCAGGATGCGTCGGCTGCGAGCAGCTTGGCCATGTTGGCCTGCGCGCCGCAGTTCTCGCCGGCGTCGAACATCTCGGCCGCCTTGATGCGCATCAGGCTCGCGGCCTCGACGTTGACGAAGGCGCGCGAGATCGGGAACTGGATGCCCTGGTTCTGCCCGATGGGGCGATCGAACACCCGGCGGTCGTTGGCGTAGTGGCGCGACTTCTCCGTGAACCAGTAGCCGTCGCCCACGCACTCGGCGGCGATCAGGATGCGCTCGGCGTTCAGGCCGTCCAGGATGTACTTCAGGCCCTTGCCCTCCTCGCCGATCAGGTTGGCGGCGGGGATCTCGAGATTGTCGAAGAAGAGCTCGTTGGTCTCGTGGTTGACCATGTTGCGGATCGGGCGCACGGTCAGGCCATGGCCGATGGCTTCGCGCAGATCGACGATGAAGACCGACAGGCCTTCGGATTTGCGCTTGACCTCGGACAGCGGCGTGGTGCGCGCGAGCAGCAGCATCAGGTCGGAGTGCTGCACACGCGAGATCCACACCTTCTGGCCGTTGATGACGTACTTGTCACCGCGGCGCTCGGCCGTGGTCTTCAGCTTGGTGGTGTCCGTGCCCGTGGTGGGCTCGGTCACCGCCATTGCCTGCATGCGCAGTTCGCCCGAGGCGATGCCCGGCAGGTAACGCTGCTTCTGCTCGTCCGATCCATGGCGCAGCAGACAGCCCATGATGTACATCTGGCCGTGGCAGGCACCCGAGTTGCCGCCGTTGCGGTTGATCTCTTCCATGATGACCGAGGCGGCCACCAGCGGCAGGCCTGCGCCACCGTAGGTCTCCGGGATCAGCGCGGACAGCCAGCCCGCCGAGGTCAGCGCGTTGACGAAGGCTTCGGGAAAGGCGTTCTGCTCTTCGATCTCCTGCCAGTAGGCGGAATCGAAGCCACCGCACAGGTCACGCAGGGCGGCACGGATATCGGGATACAGGTGATCTTGGGTAGGCGTCATGGCGCGCGCAAGCGGTCGAGTGATGAGATGTGGCCATTATGGCCTTCACCACCGGCGCCGCCTGTTCGCTTTTGCCGAAGAGAGGATTAGTCGAATTGGAAAGGGGACGGGCGCGACCCTGCGCGCAAGCCGCCCCGGCGGGCCGAAGGGGTGCCCTGATGCACGTCCCGATTGCGCCCTGCTGCACGCCCTACTTCACCCGCTGCTGCGCGCGCTGGCGGGTCGCGGCGGTGACCAGGTGTTCGATGAAGGTCTGCGCAAAGCGCGGCAGATCGCCGCCCGGACGGCGGCACAGGCGGATCTCGCGCAGTGCCCACTCGTCCTCCAGGCGCACGAAGCGCAGGGACTTCTGGTTGGCGTAGCGCTGCGCACAGGTGATCGGCACGATCGCGATGCCGGCGTTGGCCTCGACCATGCGGCACACCGCATCGAAGCTGCCCACCTGGATGCGCAGGCTGATGCGCTTGCCCATGCCGTGCGCGATGTGGTCCAGGAACGACTGGATGGCGCTGACCTGGGAGATCCCGACGAAGCGGTAATTGTCGAGCAGGTCCGCAAAGCGCACCCGCTTGAATTCGTGCATGGGGTGGTTGACCGAGGCGATGACGATCAGCTCGTCCGTGTAGAGCGACATGACCTCCAGCCCTTCGGTGGCCACGTTGCCCGCGACGATGCCCAGGTCCGCGCTGCCCGAACTCAGGTTGGACACGATGTCGCGCGAGAGCTTTTCCTCGAGTTCGACGTCCACTTCCGGGTGTTCTGCCAGGAACGTGGACAGGGCATCGGGCAAAAACGAATTGGTCGACGTGGTGTTGGCCAGCACGCGCAGGCGCCCTTTCACGCCGGTCGCGTACGGGTGCAGATCGGCGTGCATGCACTCGAGCTGGTGGAAGACTTCGCGGGCGTGCGCGAGCAGCGATTCGCCCGCGGGCGTCAGGCTCACGCCCTTGACCTGGCGGATGAGCAGCGGCGTCTGGAAGGCGTCTTCCATCTGCTTGACGCGCGTGCTTGCCGCCGGCAGCGACAAAAAGCTTTTCTCGGCCGCCCGCGTGAGGTTCAGCGTGTCCCCCACATTCAGGAAGAGCCGCAGGTCCGTCAGGTCATACCGCATGTTTCACCGCGCCAAAGCTTACCTTCACCAAACCGGACTTCCCCGGCCCCGGCTGAGGAATCTATCATGTTTCGCTGGGTCGCCCCCGTGCCCCCTACAATGGCCGCGCCCGACGCCGCCGCGCGGCCGACCCGAGGAAACACCATGGCATCCCAGAACGACATCATCGATTACTTCGGCATCAACGTCCCTTTCATGCAGTTTCTCGGGTTGCAGCCCGACACCCTGGAAGATGATTACTGCCGCACGACCCTCACCCTGCAGCCGGATCTGACCAACAGTCGCGGCGACATGCATGGCGGCACGGTGATGGCGGTCTTCGACTTCACCCTGAGCGCGGCGGCACGCTCGCATGCGCCGCATACCTGTGGCGTGATGACGATCGAGATGTCCACGCATTTCATGGACGCCGTCTGCGGCGATGTGGTGATCGAGGCGCGCTGCCTGCGTCGCGGCCGCTCGATCGCCTTCTGTGACGGCACCATCCGGCAGGCCGGCAGCGAGCGCGTGCTCGCCGTCGCCCGGGCCACCTTCAAACTCATTCCGCGCAAGACGGACTGACAGCACATCGCCGGCGTGGCTGCTGTCCACACCGGCACCGTACCCCAACCGAGGACAAAGGAGATTTCGATGAGTGGCATGGTTGCAGGCAAAGTAGTGATCGTCACCGGCGCCGGTGGCGGCATCGGCCGTGGCGTGGCGCTGGGCATGGCTGCCGCGGGCGCCAAGGTCATCGCCAACGATCTGGGCGTCGGCCTGGATGGCAAGGGTGGCGACACCGGCCCCGCCCAGCGCGTGGTCGACGAGATCCGTGCGGCCGGCGGCGAAGCCGTGGCCAACACCGACAGCGTGGCGGGCGCGGCCAGCGCCAACCAGATCGTGCAGTGTGCGCTGGACACCTTCGGCCGCATCGACGCCGTCGTGAACAACGCGGGCAACCTGCGCGACCGCATGTTCCACAAGATGAGCGACGAGGAATGGACCCAGGTCCTGGAAGTCCACCTCTTCGGCAGCTTTCACGTCAGCCGCGCGGCCGCCAACCACTTCCGCGACCAGGAATCCGGCGCGTTCGTCCACATGACATCGACCTCGGGCCTGATCGGCAACTTCGGCCAGGCCAACTACTCGGCCGCCAAGCTGGGCATCGTCGGCCTGTCCAAGTCCATCGCCCTGGACATGGCCCGCTACAATGTGCGCTCGAACTGCATCGCGCCTTTTGCCTGGAGCCGCATGACGAGCTCGATCCCCGCCGAGACCGACGAGGAGAAGGCCCGCGTGCTGCGCCTGCAGAAGATGGAAGCCGGCAAGATCGCCCCGCTTGCGGTCTACCTGGCCAGCGATGCGGCCAAGGAAGTGAACGCGCAGATCTTTGCCGTGCGCGCCAACGAAATCATGCTGTTCAGCCAGCCGCGTCCGGTGCGCTCCGTGCACCAGAGCGAAGGCTGGACGCCGGAATCGGTGGCCGAAGTCGCGATCCCCGCGATGCGCAACAGCTTCTTCCCCCTCGAACGCTCGGGCGACGTGATCGCCTGGGACCCCATCTAAGGCAGCCCTCACCGCTATGACCGAACGCACCAGCCCGCTCACCGGCATCCGTGTCCTGGACCTCACCCGCGTCCTGGCCGGACCCTGGTGCACGCAAACCTTGGCCGACCTCGGCGCCGAGGTCATCAAGATCGAGCGGCCTGGCGCGGGCGACGACACGCGGGGCTGGGGCCCGCCCTACCTGCGTGACGCCGACGGCAACGAGACGTCGGAAGCGGCGTACTACCTGAGCGCCAACCGCAACAAGAGCTCGGTCACGCTGGACATCGCCTCGCCGGAGGGCGCGGCGGTGGTCCGCGAACTCGTCAAGGAATGCGACGTCCTGGTCGAGAACTTCAAGGTCGGCGGCCTGGCCCGCTATGGCCTGGACTACGCGACGGTGCGCGAGCTCAATCCGCGCCTGATCTACTGCTCGATCACGGGCTTTGGCCAGACCGGCCCCTATGCCAAGCGTCCCGGTTATGACTTCATGATCCAGGGCATGGGCGGGCTGATGAGCATCACCGGCGAGCGCGACGGACTGCCCGGCGCAGGCCCGCAGAAGGCCGGCGTGGCGGTCACCGACCTGTTCACCGGCATGTATGCGACCGTGGGCATCCTGGCCGCGCTGCAGGAGCGCCAGCGCAGCAACCTGGGCCAGCACATCGATCTGGCGCTGCTCGATACGCACGTGGCGATGCTCGCCAACCAGAACCTGAACTACATGACCTCGGGCGTGGCACCGCAACGCGCCGGCAACGCGCACCAGAACGTGGTGCCCTACCAGGTCTTCGAGGCCGCTGACGGCCACCTCATCGTGGCCGTGGGCAACGATGGCCAGTTCCGCGCCTATGCGGCCGCCGTGGGCCGCCCGGAACTGGGCACCGACCCCGACTACGCGACCAACCGTGCGCGCATCACCAACCGCACGGCGCTGATCGAGATCCTGACCGCCATCATGCGCGAGGGCAAGCGCGACGACTGGCTGGCCCGCCTGGAAGCCGTGGGCGTGCCCTGCGGCCCCATCAACACGGTGGACCAGGTGTTTGCCGATCCGCAGGTCAAGGCCCGCGAGATCTGGCGCACCATCCCGCACCCCACGGCGGGCTCGGCGCCAACCACGGCCAACCCCATCCGCTTTTCGGAAACGCCCGTCCAGTATCACAAGGCCCCGCCCCTGCTGGGCGCCGATACGCAGGACGTGCTGACGCGCGTGCTGGGCTGGGACGAGGCGCGCATCCAGGCGCTGCTGGCATCGCAGACCGGCACGAGCGGCGAGGCCTGAACATTGAAGGCCGGCTCGAGCAGGGAGGCCTGAGCCTCGCAGACCTGCTCGACCGGCAAGGCCGGATCCGCACAAGCCGGCCTGACTGTCGAGGCCGGCAAGGCCTGGCCCTCATGGACCCGCTCGAACCGGCTCGACCGGCGATGACTGAGCCGCATGAACCGGCCTGACTTTGCAGGCCGGCCAAGCCTGATCCTCACAGATCGGCTCGAATCGGCCTTACCGGCGAGGCTTGGTCCTCATAGACCAGTTCGAACCGCCTCGACCGGAGAAGCCAGACCCTGACCACCGGCTTGATCCCGCCTGACCGGCGACGCGCTGGCCGCGCGCGGCGCCGTGGCGTGCGCAGCACGCCTCGCCGAGGCCGCAGCACCCCCGGTGTCGGCCACCGCCCGCCTGGCCGCCGACCTGCCGCGAACGCCCTGCCCTAGGTCGCGTCCTCGTACCCTGTATCTTCGTACCAGATGTCTTCGGCCAGCATGATGCGATCATGCGTCCCGCCAGCCGGCATCATGGGAAAGCAGTTTTCCTGTGCGGCCACGACGACGTCGAGGAAGTACGGACCGTCCCAGGCCAGGCACGCTGCCAGGGCCGATTCCAGGTCATCAGGATGCTCGACCCGGGCAGCGCCCCAGCCGAACGCCTTGGCCAGGGCCACGAAGTCGGGCAGCGACGCGTTGTAGCTGTGGCTGCGCCGCCCGCCGTGGTTCAGGTCCTGCCACTGGCGCACCATGCCCATGTGGCCGTTGTTGCAGAGCACCACCTTGACCGGCGTGTCGTGCTGGCGCGCCGTCGACAGCTCCTGGATGTTCATGAGGATGGACGCATCGCCGCTCACGCACACCACCGTGCGTTCCGGATGCGCGATCTGGGCGCCCAGCGCGGCAGGCAGGCCGTATCCCATCGTGCCGGCACCCCCCGACGTCAGCCACCGACGTGGCGCGTCGAACTTCAGATACTGCGCAGCCCACATCTGGTGCTGGCCCACGTCCGTGGACACCACCGCATCACGCCCCGCCAGCGCGGCATCCAGCGCCAGCATCAGCTGCTGCGGCAGGATGCGGGTGGCGTGCGGCGTCACCGCCAGGCAGCGCCGCGATTGCCAGCGGGCGATGCGCTGCCACCACGGTGCGAGGCGCGCGGCCGGCAGCGTGCCGTGGCTCGTCAGCGCCTGGCGCAGCGCCTGCACGCTGTGGGCACAGTCGCCCACCAGCGCGACATCCACGGCCACGACCTTGCCGATCGAGCGGGGATCGACATCCAGGTGGATCTTGCGGGCACGCGGGCAGAAGCCGTCGAGCCTGCCGGTGATGCGGTCATCGAACCGGGCGCCCACGCAGACGACCAGATCCGCACCATGCATGGCCAGGTTGGCTTCCAGGGTGCCGTGCATGCCGAGCATGCCGACGAATTGCGGGTCCGAGGCGGGAAAGGCGCCCAGCCCCATCAGGGTCAGGGTGCACGGTGCGCCCGTCTCGCGCACCAGCGCCGTGAACGCCTCGCACGCGGCGTCACCCGCATTGACGAGTCCGCCGCCGCCATAGAACACCGGACGTTCGGCGCGGGCGATCAGGTCCGCGGCCAGGCGCAGGGCATCGGCATCCAGGCCGGGCCCGTCTGGCGCGTGCACGTCCGCCGGCGCTACGGCGGCTGCGGACATAGACGTGGATGCATCGGCCCCTGCCGCTGCCGCGGCGGCATCGAGGCTGCCCACGCCTGCCGGTGTCACGGCAAGCACGCTCCCGGGTTCGACGCCGGCGCTGCCGGATTCGGTGAAGGCTGGCGCCTCCGGCAGCCCCGCCGCCTGGATGTCCTTCGGGAAGTCGACCAGCACGGGACCTGGCCTGCCCTGCCGGGTGCGCGCCAGGGCCTCGCCCACGACGGCGGCGACCTCCTCGACCGCGCGCAGTTGCACGTTCCACTTGGTGACGGGGCGCGAGATGCCCAGGGCATCGCACTCCTGGAACGCGTCGGTGCCGATGGCCGTGCTTGCCACCTGACCACTGATGCACAGCACCGGCACCGAGTCGCACAGCGCATCCAGCAGGCCGGACGTGGTATTCGCCATGCCCGGCCCGGAGGTGACGAAGACGACGCCGGTGCGCCCGGTCGACCGCGCATAGCCCTGGGCCGCGTGCACGGCGGCCTGCTCGTGCCGCACGAGGATGTGGCGCAGACGCGGTTCGCCGTGCAGCGCGTCGTACAGCGGCAGCACCGCCCCACCGGGATACCCGAAGACGGTGTCCACGCCGGCCGCGATCAGCGTATCCAGCAGGATGCGCGCACCCGTGCAGGGCTGCGCATCGAAAACACCATCAAGGACTGCGTCGTCGCCGGCAGGACGAGAGGAAGGCACACCGGAGAATCTATCGTTCATGACGAAGATTCTAGGCTTCATCCCCCAGAATTTCTGTCCTATTTCCTGCAGAATAGGCGACCAAAGAGAAAACTTTCCCTCTTAAGCCCAACTCAAAAGAAAATGAACCTGGACAAGTTCGACCTTGCGATTCTTGCCGTCCTGCAGAAGGACGCGCGCGCCAGCCTGAGCGAGATCGGCGCGGCCGTCGGCCTGTCGTCCACCCCTTGCTGGAATCGCATCAAACGCATGGAATCGGCGGGCGTCATCCGGGGCTATACCGTGGATGTCGACCCCGAGGCCCTGGGCTACCAGGACACGGTCATCGTCCATGTCACCCTCGAAAGCCATAGTGAAGAAACCCTGTACGAGTTCGGTCGCGCCCTCGCGGAGATCCCGGAAGTGCTGGAGGCCTTGCTGGTGTCGGGAGACTACGACTACTACATCCGGATCGCGGTGCGCGATACGCGGGATTACGAACGGCTGCTGCGGGAAAAGCTGTACCGCATCCCGGGGATACGGCACAGCAAATCGTCGTTCGTGCTGCGGCGCCTGAAGCAGGCCAGGCTGCCGCTGGGCTGAGCCACACCACGCGACATGCGGTACGGTGCGGCCCGGCCGGATCACCACCGGATCAGTGGTTTTCCTTGGCGTGGTTGATGGTGTAGCGCGGGATCTCGATCGTCAGGTCGGCATTGGCGACGCAGGCCTGGCACGACAGACGCGACGTGGGCGCGAGGCCCCAGGCGCGATCGAGCAGGTCCTCTTCGTCATCGGACGCCTCGCTCAGCGAGTCGAAGCCCTGCTTGACGACGACATGGCAGGTCGTGCAGGCGCACGACAGCTCGCACGCATGTTCGATGTTCACGTCGTTATCGAGCATGATGCGGCAGATGGACACGCCCGAAGGCGCGTTCTCGATCGTTTTGCCTTCGGGACAGACGTCGGGGTGCGGAAGAATGGTTAGCTTGGGCATTCAGGCCAGTTCGTCGAGTTTGCGGCCGGTCAGTGCGGCCCGGATGCTGCGGTCCATGCGGCGCGCGGCAAAGTTGTCGGTGGCATTCGACAAGGCGGTGATCGCCTCGCGGATGGCCTGGGTGTCCTCACCCTGCGCCACGTCGCGCAGCGTATCGCGCTCGGTCTGCAAGGCTGCGCGCTCGGCGTCGTCCAGCAGGTCGCCATCGACGGCCAGGGCCGCGTCCACGGCCTCGATGAGGCGGCGGGCCTCGACCTGCTGCTCGCGCAGCGCGCGCGCCCGCATGTCGTCGTCGGCGCGATTCATGCCGTCAGCCAGCATGTTGGCGACTTCGTCATCGGTCAGTCCGTACGAAGGCTTGACGCTGATGTTGGCCTGCACGCCCGAGCTCAGCTCGGTGGCGGTCACGGCCAGCACGCCATCGGCATCCACCTGGAACGTGACGCGGATGCGGGCCGCGCCCGCCACCATCGGCGGGATGCCGCGCAGCTCGAAGCGCGCGAGCGAACGGCAGTCGTCCACCAGCTCGCGCTCGCCCTGCAGGACGTGGATCGCCATGGCGGTCTGGCCGTCCTTGAAGGTCGTGAACTCCTGGGCACGGGCAACCGGGATGGTGGTGTTGCGATCGATCACGCGCTCGACCAGCCCACCCATGGTCTCCAGGCCCAGCGACAGCGGAATCACGTCCAGCAGCAGCCAGTCTTCGCCAGGCGCGCTGTTGCCGGCCAGCAGGTTGGCCTGCTTGGCCGCGCCCAGTGCCACCACCTGATCGGGGTCCAGATCGACCAGCGGCTCTTTGCCGAAGACGCCGCCCACAGCGTGGCGCACGGCCGGGGTGCGCGTCGCACCACCCACCAGCACGACGCCGGCGATGTCGGCCGCGGTGAGCTCGGCATCGCGCAGGGTACGGCGCACCGTGGCAAGCGTGCGCTGGATCAGCGGCTGCGCCAGGGCTTCGAACGCCGTGCGCGACACGGTGTCGTCCAGCGAGCGACCTGCGTCCAGCGTCACCTGCACGCGCGCCTCGTCGGCATCCGACAGCGCCTCGCGGGCAGCGCGCACGGCCACCTGCAGCGTGCGCAGCGCAGTCGGCGACAGCGCACCCAGCCCATGCCGGGCGATGAGGTCGTTGGCGATCACGTCATCGAGGTCATCGCCACCCAGGGCGGTATCGCCGCCCGTCGCAATGACTTCGAACACGCCCTTGGACAGGCGCAGGATGGAAATGTCGAACGTGCCGCCACCCAGGTCGTAGACGGCATAGACGCCTTCGACGGCATTGTCCAGGCCATAGGCGATGGCCGCCGCGGTTGGCTCGTTCAGCAGGCGCAGCACGTTCAGGCCGGCCAGGCGCGCGGCGTCCTTGGTGGCCTGGCGTTGCGCGTCATCGAAGTACGCGGGCACGGTGATGACCGCCCCCACCAGATCGTCGCCCAGCACGTCTTCGGCGCGCTGGCGCAGCTTGGCCAGGATCTGCGCCGAGACTTCCACGGGGCTCACGTCCCCATGGTCAGTGGCAATGCGCAGCATGCCGGGCGCCTGCACGAAGCGATACGGCGTGCCGTCGGTACGCGCATCGGCGGCACTGCGCCCCATGAAGCGCTTGACGGACACGAGCGTGTTGAGCGGATCTTCGCGCTGCGCGGCGAGCGCGGGCTTGCCGATATCCACGGCACCACCCGCGCGATAGCGCACGGCCGAAGGCAGCAGCAAGTTGCCCTCGGCGTCGGCCAGGACCTCGGCCGAACCGCTGCGCACGGCAGCCACCAGGGAATGCGTGGTGCCCAGGTCGATGCCCACGGCCAATCGACGCTGATGAGGCGCGGGCGCCATGCCCGGCTCGGAAATCTGCAATAAAGCCATAACAATCCTCGGGTCGACGGCCGTGCGCACACACCATGCGCCAGCCCGCCACGGCCCGGTCGGGGTTCTAGTCGGAAGTGGCGTCGTCGACCTGCTCAGCCAGCCGGTCGAGGAACATCCATTCGCGGATACGGGGGACGGCGCCAGCGGCATCGGACGGATCGGCATCGAGCAGCGCCGCCACCTGCGCCTGGATTTCCCGGCGGGCCACGTCGATGTCGCGCCTCAGGGCATCGAAGGCATCCGGCGTGGCGGCTTCGCGCGCCTCGTCCAAGGCCTCGTGCCACTCCATCTGCTGCACCAGGAAGTCGGGGGCCATGGCCGTGTTGCTTTCGGCCTGGATGGGCGCACCCTGCAGCTCGCACAGGTAGCGCGCGCGGCGCAGGGGCGACTTCAGCGCCCGATAGGCCTCGTTCACCTGCGAGGCCCATTGCATCGCCACGCGCCGCTCGGCGTCGGACGCCGTGGCGAAGCGGTCGGGGTGCACGCGGGCCTGCATGTCCCGCCATGCCGTGTCCAGCCTGGCGGAGTCGATCGCAAAGCGCCGGGGCAGCCCCAGCAGGGTGTAGTGGTCGATATCCCGACCCGATGTGGTCGCCTGAGTCACGATCACACGGTGAAGGATTCGCCGCAGCCGCACTGCGCTTTTTCGTTCGGATTCAGAAAGCGGAACCCTTCGTTCAGCCCTTCGCGGGTGTAGTCGAGTTCCATGCCTGACAGATACGGCAGGCTTTTCGGATCGATGAACACCTTCACACCGTGGCTTTCGAACACCTGGTCGCTCGTGTCGGCGTCATCGACGAACTCGAGCTTATAGGCAAGGCCAGAGCACCCGGTCGTGCGCACGCCCAATCGCAGGCCGACGCCCTTGCCCCGCTTCTGCAGGTAGCGCTCGACATGGCGGGCAGCGCTTTCAGTCAATGCAACAGACATGGCACCCTCCCTGGCTTACTCGGCGTTCTTGGTCCGATAGTCCTGCACGGCCGCCTTGATGGCATCCTCGGCCAGGATCGAGCAGTGGATCTTGACCGGCGGCAGCGCCAGTTCCTGCGCGATGTCCGTATTGCGGATGTGCAGGGCCTCGTCCAGCGTCTTGCCCTTCACCCATTCGGTGATGAGCGAGCTCGATGCGATGGCCGAACCACAGCCGTACGTCTTGAAGCGCGCATCTTCGATGACGCCACCGGCGCCAACCTTGATCTGCAACTTCATGACGTCGCCGCAGGCCGGTGCGCCGACCATGCCCGTGCCGATGCCGGACTCTTCCTTGGCGAACGAACCCACGTTGCGGGGGTTCTCGTAGTGATCGATGACTTTGTCGCTGTATGCCATGGTGTGTTCTCCTTAGTGTGCAGCCCACTGCACCGTATTCAGATCGACGCCCTGCTGCGCCATTTCCCACAGGGGAGACATGTCGCGCAACTTGGCGATACGCTCCTTGATCAGGTTGATCGCATAATCGATGTGCGCTTCGGTCGTGAAGCGGCCCATCGTGAAACGGATCGAGCTGTGCGCGAGTTCGTCGTTGCGACCCAGGGCGCGCAACACGTACGACGGCTCCAGGCTGGCCGAGGTGCAGGCCGAACCGCTGGACACGGCAAGTTCCTTGATACCCATGATCAGGGACTCGCCTTCGACGTAGTTGAAGCTCACGTTCAGGTTGTGCGGGACACGACGCTCCACGTCACCGTTGAGGTAGACCTCTTCCATGTCCTGCACGCCCGCCCACAGGCGATCGCGCAGCATGCGCACGCGTTCGTTCTCGGTGGCCATCTCCAGGCGCGCCAGGCGGAAGGCTTCGCCCATGCCGACGATCTGGTGCGGTGCCAGCGTGCCCGAGCGGAAACCGCGCTCGTGACCACCGCCATGCATCTGCGCTTCGATGCGCACGCGCGGCTTGCGACGCACGTACAGCGCGCCGATGCCCTTGGGACCATACGTCTTGTGCGCCGAGAAGGACATCAGATCGACCTTCTGGGTCTGCAGATCGATGGCGATCTTGCCCGTGGCCTGAGCGGCGTCCACGTGGAAGATGATGCCCTTGTCACGGCAGATCTCGCCGATCTGGTCGATGTCCTGCACCACGCCGATTTCATTGTTGACCGACATCACCGACACCAGAATCGTATCCGGGCGCAGGGCCTGCTTGAACACCTCGATGTCGATCAGGCCATTTTCCTGAACGTCCAGATAGGTGACTTCAAACCCCTGGCGCTCGAGTTCGCGACAGGTATCGAGCACTGCCTTGTGTTCGGTCTTGACCGTGATGATGTGCTTGCCACGGCCCGAATAGAAGTGCGCCGCGCCCTTGATGGCGAGGTTGTCGGACTCGGTGGCACCGGAGGTCCAGATGATTTCGCGAGGATCCGCGTTCACCAGGGCGGCGACTTCGGCACGCGCGGCTTCGACGGCCTCTTCGGCTTCCCAGCCGATGGCATGGCTGCGCGAGGCCGGATTGCCGTAGCGCTCGACCAGCCAGGGAATCATCTTTTCCGCCACGCGCGGATCCACCGGCGTCGTGGCCGAATAATCGAAATAAATCGGTTTGTTGCTCATACCGTCCTCAACGAATGCGATTCTCAGATGCGGGCCGCGCCATCAGCACGGCAGGGGCGACGCCGGGCTTGCGCCGGCACCGGCACGCTGCGTCATGCGCACCGAGCGGGCCTGGGTGGCCTCCTCGAGCTCGCGCATGCGCTGCTGGTCTGCCAGATCCTGCAGGGACACCGAATCCAGGTACTCCAGCATCTTGCGGTTCAGCGTCGACCAGAGCTCGTGCGTCATGCACTTGCCGCGACGCCCATCGGTGCCGCGCGTGCAGTCCTTCTTGCCGCCACAGTCGGTGGCGTCCAGAGGCTCGTCCACGGCAAAGATGATGTCGGCGACGGTGACATCGCGCGCCACGCGGGCGAGCGAATACCCACCCCCCGGGCCGCGCACGCTGTCCACGAGTTCGTGACGGCGCAGCTTGCCGAACAGCTGTTCAAGATACGAGAGAGAAATGTTCTGGCGATCACTGATCGCCGACAAGGTCACCGGACCGCTGTGCTGACGCAGAGCCAGATCGATCATGGCGGTGACCGCAAACCTGCCTTTAGTCGTAAGCCGCATGGCGAATTCCCTAACAATTTAGTCAAGTATACCGCGAACCCGACAAATTTACTAGGGATTAGGGGCAAAACCATCGCGCCCTCGGGCGCGATGATCGACTGCAGACGCCGCGATGGCGTCAGGCGGCTTGGTATTGCGCGGCGCGCTTGCGGACCAGTTCGAGCACGCCCTGGCAGGCGTCACCCACATAGTCCAGCGCCTTGTTGAAGCCCTCCGGTCCCCCGTAATAGGGATCCGGCACGGTGGCCTCTTCATACTCGTTGGCGAATCGCATCAGCAGCATCAACTTGTGCTGATACGCCTTGGGGCACTGCTGCTGAAGCGCAGCCAGGTTGTCCCAGTCCATGGCGAGAATGAGGTCGAAGTCGTGGAAGTCTTCCGCGCGCACCTGGCGGGCCACATGCCCGGAAATATCCAGGCCCCGCTTTCGTGCAGCGGCCAACGCGCGAGCGTCGGCGCCTTCACCGATATGGAACGCATGCGTGCCGGCGGAATCCACACGCACCAGATCGGTCAACCCGGCCTCGTCAGCCATGTTCTGGAACGCCACCTGCGCGCTCGGCGAGCGACAGACATTGCCCATACTTACGAAAAGAACCTTGGTCATCATGGTGCAGAGTGTGAGGGAAAACCCGATATATTTCAAGCTTTTTTCACCGCGCAGCTCGAGCGTGGAAGGCCCGCCGATCCAGTGCTGGCGCGGGCTGCCGGCCGATTTGCACCCGCCGGCGCAACACACTGTTGCCGCACTGCAATAGTTCACGAGCCATCACGTGAATGCACCACATCGGTGCATCAACTCAGCAATCCTTCCGACGCCGCTTCGCCACCGGCGCCGCCAAAAGCCTGCTGCCGCAACTGCGCGAGCTGATCGCGCATGCGCGCCGCCTGCTCGAATTCCAGGTTGCGGGCGTGTTCCAGCATGGCCTTCTCCAGCCGCTTGATCTCGCGCGCCAGCTGCTTTTCGCTCATCGTTCCGGCTTGCGGCTCGACCGCGGCGCTGACCATGTCGTCGCCCGACACCACGCCGTCGATGAGGTCGCGGATCTCCTTGCGCACACCGGCCGGCGTGATCCCGTGTTCAAGATTGAAGGCGATCTGCTTTTCGCGCCGGCGGCTGGTTTCATCCAGGGCGCGGCGCATGGAATCGGTCATGTTGTCGGCATACAGGATGGCGCGCCCATTCAGATTGCGCGCCGCGCGTCCGATCGTCTGGATCAGGCTGCGCTCCGAACGCAGGAAGCCTTCCTTGTCGGCATCCAGGATCGCCACCAGCGACACTTCCGGGATATCCAGGCCTTCGCGCAGCAGGTTGATGCCCACCAGCACATCGAACACCCCCAGGCGCAGGTCGCGGATGATCTCCACGCGCTCGACCGTGTCGATGTCCGAGTGCAGATAGCGCACCTTCACGCCGTTCTCGGCCAGGTAATCGGTCAGGTCCTCGGACATGCGCTTGGTCAGCGTCGTGATGAGCACGCGCTCCTGCTGCTTTACACGCAGGTGGATTTCGCCCAGCACGTCATCGATCTGCGTGGTGGCCGCGCGCACCTCCACGACCGGATCGACCAGCCCCGTGGGCCGCGCGACCTGCTCGACCACCTGGTCCGCGTGCTCCTTCTCGTAGGCGGCCGGGGTGGCCGACACGAAGATGCTCTGGCGCATGCGGCTTTCGAACTCGTCCAGTCGCAAGGGGCGATTGTCCAGCGCCGACGGCAGCCGAAAGCCGTAGTTCACGAGGTTCGCCTTGCGCGCATGGTCGCCCTTGTACATGCCGCCCAGCTGGCCAATCGTCACGTGACTTTCGTCAATGAACATCAGCGCATCCGGCGGCAGGTAATCGACCAGCGTCGGCGGCGGATCGCCCGGACGCGCGCCCGACAGGTGCCGGCTGTAGTTCTCGATGCCTTTGCAAAAGCCCAGCTCCTGCAGCATTTCCAGATCGAAGCGCGTACGCTGCTCCAGGCGCTGCGCCTCGACCAGCTTGCCTTCGTCATAGAACTGCTTGAGCCTGTCGCGCAATTCGTCCTTGATGTTTTCAATCGCGCGCATCACGGTTTCGCGCGGCGTCACATAATGCGAGCCGGGGTAGACGGTGAAGCGCGGAATCTTCTGGCGCACGCGCCCGGTCAGCGGATCGAAGAGCTCGAGGGTTTCGATCTCGTCATCGAAGAGCGTGACGCGCACGGCCACCTCGGCGTGTTCGGCCGGGAAGATGTCGATGGTCTCGCCACGCACGCGAAAGCTGCCCCGCGTGAAATCGACGTCGTTGCGCGTGTACTGCATCGCCACCAGGCGCTTGAGGATGTCGCGCTGCCCGAGGTTGTCCCCGGTGCGCAGCGTCATCACCATCGCGTGGTAATCGCTGGGGTTGCCGATACCGTAGATGCAGGACACGGTGGCCACGATGATGGTGTCGCGCCGCTCGAGCAGGCTCTTGGTGGCCGACAGCCGCATCTGCTCGATGTGCTCGTTGACCGACGAATCCTTTTCGATGAAGAGGTCGCGCGACGGCACGTAGGCTTCGGGCTGGTAATAGTCGTAGTACGAGACGAAGTACTCCACGGCGTTGCGCGGAAAGAATTCGCGCATCTCGGCGTAGAGCTGGGCCGCGAGGGTCTTGTTGGGCGCCATGACCAGCGCCGGGCGCCCGAGCTGGGCGATCATGTTGGCCATGGTGAACGTCTTGCCGGACCCGGTCACGCCCAGCAGCGTCTGGTACATGAGACCGTCGCGCACGCCAGCCACCAGCGCCTCGATGGCGCGCGGCTGGTCTCCGGCGGGGGGATAGGGCTGGTGCAGCTGGAACGGGCTGTCCGGATAGCGAACGAAGCCTGAATCGGACATGCTAGACTCTTCGATTGGACGCAACCTTGCATTTTCGCGCCATTCGGTGCTGTATATCAAGCCAGTTGTTTGCGTCTTACATCCCGTTTCCAGACATCGTCGTCCCGTACCCAGCCTATGTCGAGCACTCTTCTCTCCGCCATCGAAATGGCCCCCCGTGACCCCATCCTGGGGCTCAACGAGCAATTCGTCGCCGACACCCGGCCGACGAAGGTGAACCTCGGCGTGGGCGTGTACTACGACGACCAGGGCCGCATTCCGCTGCTGCGTGCCGTGCGCAAGGCCGAGGCCGCCCGCCTGGAAGCCGCCGCGGCGCGCGGCTACCTGCCGATCGAAGGCATCGCCGGCTACAACCAGGCCGTGCAGAAGCTGCTGCTGGGTGCCGACTCCCCCCTCATCGCCGAAGGCCGCCTCATCACCGTCCAGGCCCTGGGCGGCACGGGCGCGCTCAAGATCGGCGCCGATTTCCTCAAGCGCATCAGCCCGGATGCCAAGGTCGCCATCAGCGACCCCAGCTGGGAAAACCACCGCGCGCTCTTCGAAAGCGCCGGCTTCCCGGTCATCAGCTACCCCTACTACGATGCGGCCACGCACGGCGTGAAGTTCGATGCCATGCTCGAGGCCCTGCGCGCCCTGCCCGCGCAGTCCATCGTGGTGCTGCATGCGTGCTGCCACAACCCGACGGGCGTGGACCTGACCGACGCCCAGTGGGACCAGGTCGTCGAGGTCGTCAAGTCCGCCCAGCTCACGCCCTTCCTCGACATCGCCTACCAGGGCTTTGGCGATGGCATCGACCAGGACGCGGGCGCCGTGCGCCGCTTTGCCGACGCCGGCATCACCATGTTCATCAGCTCGTCGTTCTCCAAGTCGTTCTCGCTGTATGGCGAGCGCGTGGGCGCCCTGACGATCGTGGCCGGTTCGGGCGACGAAGCCAAGCGCACGCTGAGCCAGGTCAAGCGCGTCATCCGCACCAACTATTCCAACCCGCCCACGCACGGCGGCACGGTCGTGGCCGCGATCCTGAACGACGCCGCCCTGCGCCAGGAATGGGAAGCCGAACTGGGCGAGATGCGTGATCGCATCCGCCTGATGCGCAAGGAGCTCGTCGACAAGCTGGCCGCCCATGGCGCCAAGCAGGACTTCAGCTTCGTGCTCCAGCAGCGCGGCATGTTCTCGTACTCGGGCCTCACGGCCGACCAGGTCGAGCGCCTGCGCGAAGAGCATGGCATCTACGCCGTGGCCACCGGCCGCATCTGCGTGGCTGCGCTCAACAGCCGCAACATCGACGTCGTCGCCAAGGCGATCGCCTCGGTGCTGTAAGACGCCACGGCGTCACGAAAAGCCCGCGCGCCTTGGCCGCGGGCTTTTTTCATGCCCGCGGTCGTCATGATGACTAACCAGCTGACCGAGCCCGGCTGGCATCAGCCGAGGAGCCTGACAGTGCGCGACATTCACGGGTGAGTCATGAATCCAACATCGCACTATCAGGACATCTTGAATCGCCTCACGGAGTGGGCCGATGGCAATGATGTCATCGACGCCGTGGTATTGACCGGTTCACGCGCAAGACGCGAAGCGGACCAGGACGCGTATTCCGATCTGGACATTGAGATCATATCGGAGCATGTGGCCAGTCTGGCCGAGGACGATTCATGGATCGACTTCCTGTGCTCACCAATCACGACCCTGCGCCTGGAACCCTCTGCAGATCAACGATGGCCAACACGACTGATCATCTGTGAGAACGGCTGCAAAGTCGATTTCACGTTGGCGGATCGCCGGCGTCTGGACGGCATGAAATCCTCGGGGCTGGACTCGGTCTATTGCAGAGGCTATGAGGTACTGATCGACAAGATCGGCATCTGTGCCGACCTTCCCGATCAAGCTCAATCGACACGCTCCGCGCTGCCCGGCGAGCTGGATTTCAGGGCCGCTGTTGCAGAGTTCTGGTTCGAGGCTTTTCACGTTCCTCGCTATCTGGCACGAGGAGAGCTTTGGCTCGTCAAGCAACGTGACTGGACGATGAAGGCGCTTCTACTTCAGATGATCGAGTGGCATGCCACCGCCACGTCGAAGGGCAAGGTCGACACTTGGCATCTGGGTCGATCGATATCGAGATGGGCCAGCCCTGACATCAATCGGGAAATCGTCACGATCTTTGGCCGCTACGAGATCAACGACAGCATCGGTGCATTTGAGGCAACGACACGCGTGTATGCCAGACTTGGCCAAGACGTAGCTTGGCGATTGGGTTACGCGTATCCCCACGATACCCAGATAAAAATCCAGAAGCTTTGCGATGAAGTCCTGGCAAAGGTGCCGCAGCAAATCACGGGTCAGAACAGAAACGATCCGTAGACGAGTGGCCATATGACTGCCGGGACAGACTGACCGACGCCCATCGACGCCTTCCCCGACAGTCGGGTCGCTGCACCCACACAAGTCGGCACCGATGGGTAGACCAAAATTTGCAACGTCGATCGCGTGTTTGCGCCCGAGAGGCGAGATACTTGCCGGGTGGACAACCCGACGCGGTCGCACACCGTGCCCGTGCCGAGGTCGCTGCCGCGGGCGATCTCGACTCGGGTTGGCGGACATCCCTTGACAATGGCACAAACATGACCGATAGCTCGACCTCAAGAATCGTCTGGCTGGCGGGCGCCACGGGCCTGGTGGGCAGCCAGATCCTGGAGTGCCTGCTGGCTGACCCGGATGTCGCGCGCATCCACGCACTGACCCGTCGGCCACTGTCGGTGCGGCATGACAGGCTGCAGGTGCACCAGGTCGACTTCGCGTCACTCCCGGCGTTGCCGGCAGCCCAAGAGTTGTACCTGGCCCTGGGCACCACGATCAAGGTCGCAGGCAGCCAGGCGGCGTTTCGTGCCGTTGATCTGGACGCCAATCTGGCGGTGGCGAAGGCAGCGCGCAGGGCCGGGGTGACGCGCGTTGGGCTGGTCAGCGCCGCAGGTGCCAATTCCGCGTCGCGGCTGTTCTACAGCCGGGTGAAGGGGGAGCTGGAGGACGCAGTGGCAGCCTTGGATTTCGCGGGCCGCGTCTTCGCTCGCCCTTCCCTGCTGCTGGGCGAGCGCCACGGCCTGAACCAGCCCGCCCGGCTGGGGGAGCGCCTGGCGATGCCAATCGGCCGACTGCTCGCGTCCATCGCGCCTGCCGCCGTCAGGCCAGTGGCGGCGCAGGCCGTTGCGCGGACGCTGGTGGACAGCGTACCCACCGCGCATGGCACGCTGGTGCTCGATTCGGGAACGCTTGCCAAACGCGGTCGCGTACGCTGACGACCGTGAGCGGCAGCGCGGCTTTCCGGCAAGCGATAGGGCTTGCGACAAAGCGCGATGCCGTGCGCCAAAGGGACCGAGCCTGCGACGGTGACTCGCCCTGCCTCAGCGCGCCTGTGCGCTGGCAGCGCTTGGCGTGGCGCTGCCATGATGGCCCACCAGCGTCTGCACCATCGCCAGGAAGCGCTGGTTGCCTGCCGGGATGTCGTACTCCGCGATCCGCGCCCGGGCGGCAGCCATGCAGTCTTCACGCAGACGCGTATCGGCGACGGCTCGCCAGATGGCGTGCGCCAGCGCCGGCACGTCGTCCATCGGCACCAGCAAGCCCGCGCGCCCGTCCTGCAGGATCTCGCGCGGCCCGACGGGGCAGTCGGTGCTGACCACCATGCAGCCGGTGGCCATGGCTTCGATCAGCACATTGGGCGCGCCCTCGCTGCGGCTGGCCAGCACGGAGGCCCGCGCCCAGCGCATCCAGCGAAAGGGGTTGCGCTGCGTACCGGCCATGATGACCTCGTTCTGCAGGCCCAGGCTTTCGCGCAGCGCCATGATGGCGTCCAGGTCGGGGCCATTGCCGACCAGCACCAGGCGGCAGCCGGGCAGCGGATGATGCTGGCGCAAGTGCGCCCAGGCCCGCAACAGGGTGTCCTGGCCCTTGGTGGCCATCTCCAGACGTGCCACGCTGACGACGTAGTCGCCCTGCGTCGCAGGTGGATCCCCCATGACGGCCTGCCGCCGCATGGCGCTCAGGTCGAAGGCATTGGGCAGCACGAAGACGTGCCGCAGCGTGTGACCGTACAGGTCCGCCGCCTGTGCGCGCATCGCTTCGTTCAGCACGGCGACGCCGGCGTAACGGGCCAGGTCGCGGCCCACGCGCCGCGCCTTGTTCGTGCGGCGCGCCCAGAATCCGAAGTGGCGCACGCCGACCACGGGCACCGACAGGCTGCCGGCCATCTTGCGCAGCGTCAGGTCGAAGTCCACGACCAGGTCGTAGTTCGGCGCCAGCCGGCGCAGGCCTTCTGCAATGCGCGGCTGGCCCCAGAGCGACATGCCCGAGCCCAGCGCCAGCCGGCCAAGCAGCGACAGCGCATGGTCACGGCGCTGCTGGATGAGGCCGGTGAGCCGCCCCTGCGGCACCAGCACGTGCACCGTCACATCGGGTGGCAGGCGACGCTGGTAGGTATCCAGTTCGCGCGTGGGCAGGGCCACGGACACATCGATGTCGAAGTGCTCGCGGTCCAGGGCCTGCAGCCAGCCGAGCAAGGCATTCTCGATGCCGCCCACCCCGACCTGGCGGATGTGGAAGAGGACCCGGTACCGGCGCTGCGGCGCGCTCAATATCGCACCTTGTCGTACAGCGGCCCGAGCACGCGATGGCGGGCCAGGAACATGCGCCGGCGCAGCCAGGGCGCCGGGCGCTCCTTGGCCGTGATGCGATGGATGTGTCCAGGATCGGTGCCGGGCAGGTTCTGGCCGACGGGGTCGGTGGTGTAGAGGTGCGTGAAGCCCTGCGCGCGGGCTTCGGCGACGTAATCGTCGTCGAAGTAGCCCTGCGGCCAGCACAGGTGCGAGGACACCGACCCCAGGCGCTCGCGCAGCGTCGTGCGTGACCGCTCGAGGTCTTCGGCAAGGTGCGCGCGCTTGAGCGCCGCGTCGGCATCCTGGCGGTCCCACCGCGTGTGCGTGTGGGTGTGGCTGTGGAAGTCGAAGGTGCCGGCCGCCTGCATGGCCTCGATCTCGCTCCAGCGCAGCATCACGTCATCCGCACGCCCGGCCTGGACCGCGGCCTCGCACGCGCGATGCTCGGGCGTGACGGGCAGCTCGCCGCCCTGCCCTGCATGGCGGCGCACCGGCCCATCGCCGATCTGGCCGGTGATGATGAAGAGCGTCGCGCGCAGGCCATAGCGCTGCAGCACGGGGTGGGCATGGACCCAGTTGTCCAGGAAGCCGTCATCGAAGGTCAGCAGCACCGACTTGGCCGGCACGGACTCGCCCGCCAGGAAGCCGGCGAAGCCCGCCGCATCCAGCGTCGAATAGCCCGACTCGGCCAGCCAGCGCACCTGCGACTCGAAGTCGCCTGGCGTGAGCGTGATCATGCCGGGCGAATCCGACACGTGGTGGTACATCAGGACAGGGACGGTGCGAAACGGCATGGACTCAGGCGCGTGAGGAATCGGGGCGACACAGGGCGAGCAGGATGGCGGTCATGCCGGCATAGAAGGCGGTGTTCATCGTCAGCGCGAACATGGCCTCGGTCAGGCCGAAGACCATGAAGCCGCAGACCAGGCACACCCCCATGCAGCCCGCCACCTGCACGGCGCGCTCGCGCGAGCGCGCTGCGCGCAGGAACGCCGCCAGCGGCACGACATAGATGGCCAGCAGCGCGAACAGGCCGGGAATGCCCAAGGCCGCCATGGCCCACAGCATGTCGCTGTGCGAATGATTGAAGACGGCGACGGCCTCGTTGAGTTCCCCGCTCGCCGCCCGTGCCTGAAAGCCCGAGCGCACGTTCTGCGCGCCCACGCCCGTCCAGGGGTGCTCCTGGAACATGTCGACCGACGCCTGCCAGAACTGCATCCGCAGCCCGATGGAGGAGTCGTTGCGCTCGCCGTGGACGTAGTCGGTGAATTCGACCGTGGCCAGGGTGACCCGCTCGCGCACCATGTCGCTGCCGGCATACACGCCCAGCATCAAGGCCGCAGCCATGCCCAGGGTCACCAGCTTCAGGCGCAGGTGGCCACGCCAGACCAGCAGCAGCACGACGAGCAGGATGGGAATGGCGACCCAGCCGCCCCGGGATTGCGAGACGAAGCAGCCCAGCACCCCGGCCGCACCTGCCAGCACCTTCAGCGGCGCTTCGAGCCGGGACCGGGTGAGGCGCCAGCCGACCGACAGCCACGCAAAGGCACCCAGCAGCAAGGCGAGGTTGCCGAAGGTGATGGCCGAGGCGAAGCCCGGCGTCGGACGCACGCCCGCGAGCCACCCCAGCGAGAAGACGCCGAGTGTCGTCGCACCCACGAGGGCGCCCGCGACGAACCCCCACTGCACGTGCCGCAGCAGCGGCCGCGGACATCGGGTCAGCCACCAGATGACGACCCCCACCAGGGCCATGCGCGCCGGCGCATCGAACGGCCGGTCGTTCCAGTCACCCGTGGCGACCTGGTTCCAGAGCACCGCCAGCAACGGCAACACCATGGCCACGCACACCGGACCATAGAGGTTGCGGAACTCGCGCGAGCCCAGGCCCCGCCCCTGGCCGTGGCCGTGGCGCGCATACAGGATCGCGCCGATGATGCTGGCAAGCAGCAGCAGGAAGTAGCTGCCGTTGGTGCCACCGCGCAAGCCGAGGGTGGTGGCGGGCAGGCACAGGGCGGCCACCAGCGTGATGCCCCAGACGACGCGCATGGTGCCGGTGGCGGCGACCGGGCCGACCTGCGGGGCATGCATGACCGTCCGGTTGGCGCCGGACTGCGCGCGCGTATCAGGACCGGCCATCGTGCTTGCCTCCGCCGTCGCCGGGGGGCGTCTGGTCCATGAACATCAGCTTGGCATAGCGCGAGAACGTGCCCATGGCGGTGACGCAGGCCAGCACGAAGCCATGCCGGCCATCCAGAAAGCCGCGGCGCAGCACATACATGCGCAGGAATGCCCAGGCGCCATGGCCCAGGGCCGACGCCATGCCGGCCGACTTGCCGCGGGCGTGCGCCGCCATGGCGCCGTCCGTGGAGTACCGATTCATCTTGGCGAGCGCGCCATCCAGGTCCGGATGCGTGTCGTGAAGGAAATGTGCCTGCAAATGCCCCACCCTGCCCTGCACGATGACCTTCTCATGCACACGGGCATCGGTGAAGCGGCCCGCGTCGCGGCGAAAGAGCCGCAGCACGCGATCGGGCCACCACCCGCCGTGACGCATGTAGCGGCCACAGAAATTGGAAAGACGCGGGATGTCATAGCCCGCGCACGCAGGCGCCGCCAGCACGCCCTGGATCTGCTCGGCAAGCGCGGGCGTGACGGTCTCGTCCGCATCGATGGACAGCACCCATTCGCCGCGCGCCAGGTCGAGCGCGCGATTCTTCTGGGGACCGAAACCCGGCCAGTCGGCATGCGTCACCACGCGCGCACCGCACGACTGCGCAATCGTCACGGTGTCGTCCTCGCTGCCCGAATCGACCACCACGATCTCGTCAGCGAAGGCCACCGATTCCAGGCAGCGCCGGATGTGCGCGGCCTCGTTGCGCGTGATGACGATGACGGACAGGCGCGGCAAGTGATCAATAGTCGAGCTGGACACCCGGCGCCCCTGCCCATTGCGTCAGTTGGTCGATGAGGACATCCGGCACGCGCACGCGCCAGTCGTCGCTCAGGCGCACGACGCAGCTTGCCTTGTCGCTGGCGTACACGACCTCCACCGGCGTGCCCGGCAGGCCGTTCTCGGGCTCGGCCCGGTACGGGTTGAGCAGCTCGCGCAGCCGGCGCGCGTCCGCATTGCCGTTCAGCGTGATGCGCAAGGCCCGCATGCGGCTTTCGCGCGCGAGCTGCAGGTCGTGGATCGCATCGGCCACGATGCGCATGCCGCCGGAATACTCGTCGTTCGAGACCTTGCCCTGCAGGATGATGAGCTGGTCCACGCGCAGTCGCGCACGGTTCATCTCGTAGAGCTCGTTGAACACCGAGATCTCGAGCTGGGCCGTGCCATCGTCCAGCACCGCGAACACCATCTTGCCGCGGCGGGTCATCTGCGTGCGCACGTCGGCCAGGATGCCCGTGAGCCATTGCGGATCCCGCGAGGGCTGCAGGCGGGCGAGCGGCGTGGGCGCGATGCGCCGCGCCTCGTCACGATAGAAGTCGAACAGATGACCGCTGTAGTAATAGCCCAGCGCCGCCTTCTCCTGCGTCAGCTGCTCGCGCATGTCCCAGGGCGCGACGTTGTCGAGCTCCTGGTTCAGCGACTCGGCAAGGTCGCCGTCGCCGAACAGCGACACCTGGCTGGCAGCCCGCGCGGCCTGGTCGGCCGCATCGATGGCGCTGCCCAGCGTGGCCAGCAGCGCGGCGCGGTTGGACTGCAGCGCATCGAAGGCGCCGGCGCGGATCAGGGCTTCGATCGTGCGGCGGTTGACGAGGTGGCGGTCGATGCGGCGGCAGAAGTCAAAGAGGTCGCTGAAAGGACCATTGCCGCGTTCGCGCAGGATCTCTTCGACGGCGGCCTGACCCGTGCCCTTGACCGCGCCCAGGCCGTAGCGGATGGTGCGCGGGGGCCGGCCGGCGGCCGTGTGCGCGTCCTGCACGGGCGCAAAGCGATACACCGACTCGTTGACGTCCGGGGGCAGCACCTTCACGCCGTTGGCCAGCGTATCGCCCCAGAAGATCTGGACCTTGTCCGTATCGTCCATGTCCGAGGACAGCGTCGCCGCCATGAACTCGGCCGGATGGTGGGCCTTCAACCAGGCCGTGTGGTACGCGATCAGCGCGTAGGCCGCGGTGTGGCTCTTGTTGAAGCCGTACTCCGCGAACTTCTCCATCAGGTCGAACAGCGTGATCGCCAGCTTGGGGTCGTAGCCCTTCTCGGCCGCCCCCTGCTGGAAGATCTCGCGGTGCTTGGCCATTTCCTCGGCCTTTTTCTTGCCCATCGCCCGGCGCAGCATGTCGGCGCCGCCCAGCGTGTAGCCGCCGATGATCTGCGAGATCAGCATCACCTGCTCCTGATACACGATCACGCCATACGTGCTTTTCAGGACCGGCTCGAGCGCGTCGTCGAAGTACTCGGCGCGCGCGCGACCATGCTTGCGGTTGACGAAGTCATCCACCATGCCCGAGCCCAGCGGGCCGGGACGATACAGCGCCAGCACGGCGATGATGTCTTCGAAGTTGCTGGGCTTGAGCTTTTTCAGCAGCTCCTTCATGCCGCGGGATTCCAGCTGGAACACGGCGGTGGTGTTGCCATCGGACAGCAGCTTGTACGAGCCGCCGTCATCCAGCGGCAAGGCCATCAGGTCGAAGTCCGCCCGATCCGGATTGAACTGGCGCACATAGCGCACGGCCCACTCCAGGATGGTCAGGTTGCGCAGGCCCAGGAAGTCGAACTTCACCAGACCGACGGCTTCGACGTCGTCCTTGTCGTACTGGGACACGGCGCTGGCCTGCTGGCCCGGCTGGCAGTACAAGGGGCAGAAGTCGGTCAGCTTGCCCGGGGCGATCAGCACCCCGCCCGCGTGCATGCCGACGTTGCGCGTGAGGCCTTCCAGCGGCTTGGCCAGGTCGATCAGCGCGCGCGCCTCTTCCTCGTTCTCGTAGCGCTCCTTGAAGGCGGGCTCATCGGCGAGCGCGCGATCCAGCGACCACGGATCGGCCGGGTTGTGCGGGATGAGCTTGGACAGGCCATCGCAGAACAGGTACGGCATGTCGAGCACGCGGCCCGCGTCGCGCACCACGGCCTTGGCGCCCAGCGTACCGAAGGTCGCGATCTGGCTCACGGCCGCACGGCCGTACTTTTCCTTCACGTACTCGATGACGCGGTCGCGGTTGTCCTGGCAGAAGTCGATATCGAAGTCGGGCATGGACACCCGCTCCGGATTCAGGAAGCGCTCGAACAGCAAGTCGTAGCGGATCGGATCCAGGTCGGTGATGCCCAGACTGAATGCCACCAGCGAGCCTGCGCCGGAGCCCCGGCCCGGGCCCACCGGCACGCCGTTGTTCTTGGCCCAGTTGATGAAGTCGGCCACGATCAGGAAGTAGCCCGGGAACCCCATGTTGATGATGGTGTTGCATTCCAGGTGCAGGCGCGCGGAATACTCTTCCTGGCGCGAGGCGCGCTCGGCCTCGTCCGGAAAGAGCTGACCCATGCGCACGGCCAGGCCTTCTTCGGACAGCTGGATCAGGTAGTCCGACAGCGGCATGCCCTCGGGCGTCGGGAAGTCGGGCAGGCGCGGCCGGCCCAGCTCCAGCGTCAGGTTGCAGCGTCGCGCGATCTGCACCGTGTTGGCCAGCGCGGACGGGATGTCGGCAAAGCGCTCGGCCATCTCGTCCGAGGACATGAGGTACTGCTCTTCGGAAAACCGGCGCACGCGGCGCGGGTTGGCCAAGAGCTCGCCCTCGGCGATGCACACCCGTGCCTCGTGCGCGCGGAACTCGCTGCGATCCAGGAACTGCACGGGATGCGTGGCCACGACCGGCAGGCCGCATGCCTGGGCGACGGCGACCGCGCCGCGCACATAGGCCTCGTCGCCTTCCATGCCGCTGCGCTGCAGTTCGATGTAGTACGCGCCGGGAAAGACGTCCGCCCAATGCCGCGCGCATGCTTCCGCCGCCGCCCGGTTGCCGGCGGCCAGGGCCGCCCCGACATCACCGCCGCGCGCGCCCGACAGCGCGATCAGACCGTCGGCATGGGCCTGCAGCCACTCGCGCCGGATCTCGGCGCGTCCGCGGTGCTGGTTGGTCAGATAGGCCTGCGACAGCAGCTCGCACAGGTTCAGGTAGCCCTGGTGGGACCGGGCGAGCAGCAGCATGCGGTGCGGCTGGTCGCGATCCGTATCGTTGGTGATCCACACGTCGCACGCGGCAATGGGCTTGATGCCCTTGCTGCGCGCCTTGGTGTAGAAGCGGATCAGGCCGAACAGGTTGGCCAGATCGGAGATGGCGACGGCGGGCTGGCCCAGCTCGGCCACGCGGGCGACGAGATCGGGGATGCGCACGATGCCATCGGACACCGAGAACTCGGTGTGCACGCGCAGGTGGACGAAGGGGGCAGAGACGGGAATTTCGGACATGGCCCGGATTGTAGCCTCCAGCCCCCATCCCGGCAGGGCTACACTCGCCGCTCGAACCAGGAATTTCTTGCTTAATCATGACACCCGCCCCGCGCGCCTACGTCGGCCGTTTTGCGCCCAGCCCGTCAGGCCCCCTGCACCTGGGCTCGCTGGTCGCGGCCATGGCCAGCTGGCTGGACGCGCGGGCGCACCGCGGCACCTGGATCGTGCGCATGGAGGATGTGGACGGCCCGCGCAGCGTGCCGGGTGCGGATGCCGTCATCCTGGCGCAGCTGGCCGCCTTCGGCCTGACCAGCGACGCGCCGGTCATGTACCAGTCGCAACGTCACGCGGCCTACCAGGCGGCCTTTGATGCGCTGGCAGCCGCCGGCCTCGTCTATGCCTGCGGCTGCACCCGGCGCGAGATCGCCGATTCCGCCCCGGTGCATCCCGACAGCGGCGAGCGCCCCTACCCCGGCACCTGCCGCGATGGGCTGGCACCGGGCCGGGAGCCGCGCGCGTGGCGCGTGCGCATGCCGCCGGGCGTGCGGTGCTTCGAGGATCGCTGGATGGGTCGCCAATGCCAGGACGTGGCCGCCGAGGTGGGCGACATCGTGCTGCGGCGGGCGGATGGTCAGTGGGCCTATCAGCTGGCCGTGGTGGTGGACGATGCCGCGCAGGGTGTGACGCACATCGTGCGGGGCGCCGACCTGCTCAGCTCGACCGCGCGCCAGCAGGCGCTGGGCGAGGCCCTGGGCCTGCCCCTGCCCAGCGTGATGCATGTGCCGTTGATCCTGGCGCCCGATGGCCGCAAGCTGTCCAAGCAGAATGGCGCACCGGCGGTGGACGCGTCCGCGCCCCTCGCCAGCCTGCAGGCGGCATGGACTGCCCTGGGATTTGCCGAACGACCATCGGTGCGAGACGTGGCGGGCTTCTGGTCGGATGCGACCGACGCCTGGGCGCGGCGCTGGGGGGTGGAACGCTGACGCCGGCGTGCAGCGCGGCATCCCCCCGGCGGCCGGGGGGACCGCCGGCAATCAGCCGGGCTTGCGTCCGCCGCCCAGCAGCAGGCCGACCTGACGCTTGGCGCCGGCAGGAGGCGCCGGACGCGATGCCGGCTCGGCGGCAGCCGCAGCGCTGGCGCCTGCCGAGGGCTCGTAAGGCTTGAAGAACAGCTCGTCCACGGGTTGGCGGGACGAACCACCACGGGGCGCACGCGTGCTGCGATCACCGCGCTCGGGCCGTGCGCCACGTTCGGGGCGCTCGCCGCGCTCACTGCGCGCCCGCTCGGGACGGCCACGCTCGCTGCTGTCGCGCTCGCGCGAGCCCGCGGTGCGCGGCAGTTCGAGCGTGCCGCGCGGCACCGGACGGCCGATCAGCTTCTCGACATCCAGCAGGTACTTTTCCTCTTCCGGCGTGAAGAGCGAAATGGCCTCGCCGGATGCGCCCGCACGACCCGTGCGGCCGATGCGGTGGACATAGTCCTCGGCGTTGTACGGCAGGTCGTAGTTGATGACACAGGGCACGCCCGCGACATCCAGACCGCGTGCGGCCACGTCGGTGGCCACCAGGACCTCGAGTTCGCCGGCCTTGAAGGCTTCGAGCGCCTTCATGCGATCCAGCTGCGACTTGTCGCCGTGGATCGACTCGGCCTTCACCCCGTCCAGCACCAGCTGGCGCGCCAGGCGCGACGTGCCGATCTTGGTGTTGGAGAACACGATCACCTGGTTCAGCCCGCGCGACTGCACCAGGTGCGCGACGGCGGCACGCTTGGCGTCGGACGTGAGCGGATACGCGATCTGCGTGACGTTCTCGGCCGTGGCGTTGCGCGCAGCCACCTCGATTTCCACGGGGTGGCTGAGGTAGGTGCGTGCGAGCTTGCGGATTTCGTTGCTGAAGGTGGCCGAGAACAGCAGGTTCTGGCGCTGGCGCGGCAGCAGCTGGATGATGCGTTCGAGATCGGGCATGAAGCCCATGTCGAGCATGCGATCCGCTTCGTCCAGCACGAAGAGCCCCACCTGCCCCAGATCGACGTTGCGCTGCTCGACGTGATCGAGCAGGCGTCCCGGCGTGGCGATGAGCACTTCGCAACCCTGGCGCAGCGCTTCCTTCTGCGGGCGGATGTCCACCCCACCGAAGACGACCGTCGAGCGCAGCGGCGTGTACTTGCCGTAGCGCTTGACGCTTTCGGCCACCTGGTCGGCGAGCTCGCGCGTGGGCGTCAGGATCAGCGCACGCACGGGGTGCCGCGCTGGCGACGTGCTGTGGCTGGCGAGCGGCATCAGCCGCTGCAGGATCGGCAACGTGAACGCCGCCGTCTTGCCGGTGCCCGTCTGGGCAGCGCCCATGACGTCGCGCCCGGCGATGACGACAGGAATCGCCTGCGCCTGGATGGGCGTGGGAGTGGTGTAGCCGGTCTCGAGGATGGCCCGTCGAATGTCCGCGTGAAAGCCGAACTGATCGAAGGTGGGCGGCGCAACAACGGCGCTCGCATCATCGGAGCCGGAGTCCGGGGTGCCGACGGAAGTAATGGATTCGCTCAAATCGAGTCGATGAAAATTGAATGTGGCACGGCCTGGGCCGCGCGCTCCGAAAGGAGACGATGCGCATGGGGCGGACGATGGATACCGCCGGCGCTGAAACAACAGTGGATTGTAGCACCCGAGGTCGCAGCGCAACACATTTTTGGCAGCATTGCAGCCGCCATCGAGCTCAGGGCAGCACTTCGGGACGTGGTGCCGGACACTCGGCCGCCAGGCCCTCGAACGGCTTGCAGACCTCCACCCGGCAGGCATGGCGCGAGAAGAAACTCAGGGCATCGCACTGGGCGAGCTGCTGCGGCAGGCTGGGCGGCGCGGCCAGTCGGGTTGCCGCCAGCGTCGCGTCCGCACTGCCCCGCACGATGCGGGGCGGGGCCAGCGCCGACACCGGCATGGCCGGGCGCGCGGGCGAGGACGCGAGCGGGGGCAGCACCATGCCGTCCACGCCCAGCACGCCCTCGGTGCCCCGCTCGCCGCCCGCGTGCTCGAGCACCAGGCGCCACTCGGTGGGCATGAGGCCGGCGATGTCCGCAAGGCTTTCGGCAGGTTCCGCAAGAATGGTGTGGTCGCGTCCGGAGACGTCGCCCAACGCCCAGGTGGCGGCTGCGCCCGTATTGAGGCGCGCGCCGGGCCAGGTGGTCTCGAAGGCGATCCGGGCAGGCGTGGGCGCGTCATCGGCGATGCCAAGCGGGGGCACCTGCGCGTGCCATTGCCCGCCAAGCAGGATGATGGCAGCCCCTGCCGCCAGCACGCCCGCGAGCAGGCCGAGGCCCAGCGAACGCGGGTGCCATGCCTTGGCATCCCCGGCGCCCTCGCCGCGCCCGGGACGTGCGGGCTCGGGTGCCATGTCCGCGTCGGGCGGAGCACCAAGGGCCTGCAGATTCGGGAAGTCGGGAACCTTCATTCGGGCAACGTAGGACGGCACGCGCCAAAGGCGCGGAATGGCGCTGACGATTCGCTCCAATTGTGACACAAATTAACGTTTGTCACCAAGGCGACAGCGGCTGGATGCGGGAATCGCGTGAATTCGAAGACGATCACGCGATTCCCGAGCCCGCTGTAACGTCGCGCGGCGCGCAACGATCAGGGGCTAGGCGCTCGCCTCGGCCGGCGGGGCCGTCCACGCCTGTCGGCGCTGCGCATCGGCCCAGACATCCCGGTGCACCCGCGCGAGGACCAGGGGGTCGTCGAGCAGGCGCACTTGCGCCGCCTGGTCCAGGCCCTCCGGGCCCGCGGCCAGGGCGCGCTCGGCCGCAGCCTCGCGCGCCGCCTCGATCACCGGCACGGGCTGGTGCCGTCCGGTGGCCATGGCACACGCCAGCGCATTGCCGACCGGGTCGGCGATGGCATCGCGAAAGCCCGGCCAGTGCTGGCTCTGGTTGAACCGCAGATACCTCGCAGTGGCCCGCAGCTCGCGCGGCGGCTCGGTTTCCTCGGGAATGCGGAAGAGCCGCGAGCGAAATGCGCGTTGACCCAGGCCCACGCGGCTGGACATCACCGATACCGGGATGATGAAGAACAGCGCCAGCAGGATCGGCAGCATCCACCACAGGAAGTTGGGGTTGAGCCAGGCCACGCCCGCACCCCAGCCGATGCCAAGCAGCGTCTGGAACCCGTGGGTCCGGATCGCTTCGCCCCACCCCGTCTCGTCATTGCCGCGCGCCGGGGAATTCCACTGCACCTGCCAGCCCAGGAACGCCGCGGCGATGAACTTGGTGTGAAAGAGCATGCGCACCGGCGCAAGCAGCATCGAGAACAGCACTTCGAGCAGCATGCTGCCAAAGAGCTTGGCCGAGCCGCCATACATCTTGGCGCCCTTGGCCCAGACCAGCACCACGCTGAGCACCTTGGGCAGGAACAGCAGCACGGCCGTGGTGGCGAACAGGGCGACCGCCTTGCCCGGATGCCACTGCGGCCAGATCGGGAAGAGCTGCCGGGGCTCGACGAAGTACGTCGGCTCCATCAGCGTATGCACGGCCAGCAACGCCGTTGACAGCACCAGGAACAGGAACCACAGCGGCGCCGACAGATACGACATCACCCCGGTCAGGAACACCGCGCGGTGCACCGGGTGCACGCCCTCGATCAGGAAGAGCCGGAAGTTCATCAGGTTGCCGTGGCACCAGCGCTGGTCGCGCTTCAACTCATCCAGCAGATTGGGCGGCAATTCTTCGTAGCTGCCCGGCAGGTCGTAGGCGATCCACACGCCCCACCCTGCCCGGCGCATCAGCGCGGCTTCCACGAAGTCGTGCGACAGGATGGCGCCCGCGAACGAGCCCTTGCCTGGCAGCGGCGCCAGCGCGCAGTGCTCGATGAAGGGCTTGAGCCGGATGATGGCGTTGTGCCCCCAGTAATGGGATTCGCCCAGCTGCCAGTAGTGCAGCCCCGCTGTGAAGAGCGGTCCGTACACCCGCGTGGCGAACTGCTGGATGCGGGCGTACAGGCTGTCCATGCCCGCCGCGCGCGGCGCGGACTGGATGATGCCTGCGTCCGGGTGCGCTTCCATCAGCTGGACGAGTCGCGTCAGGCACTCGCAGCTCATCACGCTGTCGGCATCCAGCACGACCATGTAGCGATAGTCGTTGCCCCAGCGCCGACAGAAGTCATCGATGTTGCCGCTCTTGCGCTTGACGCGACGGCGACGGCGACGATAGAAGATCTTGCCGAAGCCGCCGACCTCGCGGCACAGGTCCACCCAGGCGCGCTGCTCGGCCACGCAGTTGTCGGCGCGATAGCTGTCGCTCAGGATGAAGAAGTCGAAATGCTCGAGGTTGCCGTGCCGCGCGACCGATTCGTAGGTCGCGCGCAGCCCGGCGAACACCCGCGCCACGTCCTCGTTGCAGATCGGCATGACGATCGCCGTGCGCGCCCCGGGCTCGATGGGTTCGTCACCCACCGTGCTCGCCGAGATGCTGTAGCGGTCACGCCCCTTCATCAGCTGCAGAAAGCCCATGAGCGCCGTCCAGAACCCCGACGACACCCAGCAGAACAGCAGCGCGAAGAGCGCAAGGATCGCGACTTCCAGCCACTGGCCACCCTGATAGGGCAGCACGCCTTTCATGTACCAGGTGGCGATGGCGGTCTGCACGAACACCAGCACCAGCAGCACCGAGCGCCGGAAATGCCCGGCCGCGCGCCAGCCGCGCGCATCATCGGGCTCGCGCGGTTCGGCGCGCCGCCGCTCGGCCTTGCCGCGCGCGCGGGCCAGCGCCCGCTTGAGCGGGTTGGTGGTCCAGGGTTCCGGCACCATCGAGGCACGCGCCAACGGCGGCGTGGCCCGCATGCAGACCCCGGTATCGGGGTCTTCGGCGAGCACGCCGTGGCGCTCCAGGTCCTGCCCGAACGCGATCGTCAGGCGCTCGCGCTGGCTGGGCGAGGCGCCGCGGCCGTCGGGCTCGGGCGCCAGCGCGGCCGTCCAGTCACCACCGGCCTGGGCGCCGCGGGTCTGCCAGGCCTCGGCCAGCGCCGCGCTTTCGCGCTCGCTCGCAGCCAGATGCGACAGATAGGCCGGCAGCGCGTCGCCGCCGGCGGGGTTGGACTTATTCATTGGCAGGCAGCTGATAGCTCCAGACTTCGGACAGCGTCATCTCGCCCACGCGCAGCACGCCGCGCAGCTCGGTGGGCTTGGTCGCGTCCGCAACCTTGACCTTCAGGATGAGTCGATAGCCCCGCGTCGCCGGGTTGCGCACCACCCGGTTCTCGATGATCTCGGCGTTGCCATTGGTGGAGACGTCGGCGATCACGGCGGAGGCCGGGTCCAGGTCCGCCAGGACGGTGCCGCGAAAATCCACGCGCAGCGCCGTCGTGCCGTCGGGCCGGCGGATCAGGTCGTCACCCCGCACTTCGCCCGGCGAGCGACGCGTCTGCGACACCCACGCAAGGCTCGGATCATGGAAGGCGATGTCGTTGCGCGTCCAGTAGATGCGATAGTTCAGGCGCAGCGGCAGGCCCGCGGCGGGCAGCTCTTCCGGCACCCAGAACGAGACGATGTTGTCGTTGGTCTCGTCCGCCGTCGGGATCTCGACCAGCTCGACGCGACCCTTGCCCCAGTCGCCCAGCGGCTCGATCCACACGCTGGGACGCAGCTCGTAGCGGTCTTCCAGGTCTTCGTAGCGGGCAAAGCCGCGCGCACGCTGCATCAGCCCGAAGCCCTTGGGGTTCTGCACCTGGAAGCTGCTGACCGACAGGCGACGCGGGTTGTTGAGCGGACGCCACAGCAGCTCGCCATTGCCCGCTCGGATCGCCAGGCCGTCCGAGTCATGGATCTCGGGACGGAAGTTGGGCGTGGGCGACGGCTGGTTGGCGCCAAAGAGGAACATGCTGGTCAGCGGCGCGATGCCGAGCTTGCCGACCTGCGAGCGAAAGAAGAGCTGCGTCTGGACGTCGGCCACGGTGTCCTCACCGGGACGGATGTCGTAGCGGAAGGCACCCGTGACGCTGGGCGAATCCATCAGTGCGTACACCACGACCGACTCGGCGTCGGGCGCCGGGCGCACGATCCAGAACTCGGTGAAGCGCGGGAACTGCTCGCCGGTGGGCTGCGCGGTATCGATGGCCAGGCCGCGCGCCGAGGCGCCATACCACTGGCCGCGCCCGATCATGCGGAAATACGTCGCACCCAGGAACGAGGCGATCTCGTCATCCGGCTTGTCGGGGCTGTTGATCGCGTTGAGCAGGCGAAAGCCCGCGAAACCCATGCCCTTCATGGCCTCGCGATCGACTTCCAGATTGCCGTAATCGAAGAGCTCGGGGTCGAAGGCCGCTTCCTGCACGCCGTCTTCGCCCACGATGTTGATGCGCACGGGCACGCTGAACTGCATGCCCGGGTGGTTGTACTTGAGCTGGAACTCGCCTTTCTCGTCAGCCCACTCGTAGCGGTCGCGACGATGCTGGATCTGCTGGTAGCGGCCGAAGTTCAGCGCGCGCAGGGTTTCCGATGCCGCAGGGCTTGGCGCGACATAGCGTTCGCCCGCCAGGGTGCGGGCACGCTTGACGACATCGAAGAAGGTGAAGGCCTGGGCTGCCTGGGCGACTGCCAGCGTGGCAACACAGAGGAAGACGGTAGCAAATACCCGTGACATCGGTCGGGTACGAGCGAGTTTAACGATCACATTACCTCTGGAGCGGCAGTGGGAAAAGGGGCATTTCATATGCGCCGACGATTGTTGCACAATAGTGCCGCACTTGGCTGTAATCACATGCAGCACCCCGCCCGCCCACCGCCAACAGGCTTACATGACTGATAGACGACGCTTTCTGACCTCGACCGCCGCAGCTGCCGCCCTCGCCGCCAGTGGCGTGCGCCCTGCCCTTGCGGCCGAGCATCTGGCCTTTGGCGAAGCCAAGCCTTTTTCATTCGACGCCCTGCGCGACGAAGCCCGCGCACTCGCGGCCAAGCCCTACCAGGCCCCCACGGGCCTGCCGCGCGATGTGCTCGAGCGCATCGACTACGACGCGCACGGCAAGATCCGTTTCAAGCCCGAACTCGCGCTGTTCGCCGAGGGGCCCGGGCAGTTTCCGGTCACGTTCTTTCACCTGGGCCGCTTCTTCCAGGTGCCGGTGCGCATGTACGTCATCGACGACCAGCAGAAGTCCGCGCGCGAGATCGTCTATGACGAGGAATACTTCACCATGCCGGGCGACAGCCCGGCGCGCAAGCTGCCCCGGGGCAGCGGCTTTGCCGGCTTTCGCTTCCAGGAAAGCCGCCTGGGCGACAAGTCCGATCCGGACTGGCGCAGCAATGACTGGGTCGCCTTCCTGGGCGCCTCCTACTTTCGCGCCATCGGCGACCTGTACCAGTACGGCCTGTCCGCGCGCGGCGTCGCGGTGGACCCGGCCATCGGCGGCAAGCCCGAGGACTTCCCGACCTTCACCCGCTTCTACTTCGAGACGCCCAAGCCCAACAGCGACACGGTGACGGTCTACGCGCTGCTCGACGGCGAGAGCATCTGTGGTGCCTTCAAGTTCGTCATGCACCGCAGCAAGGGCGTGGTGATGGACATCGACGCGGTCGTCTATCCGCGTCGCGACATCGAGCGCCTGGGCCTGGCGCCCCTGACCTCGATGTACTGGTTCTCCGAGAACAACAAGCCCGGTGCGATCGACTGGCGCCCCGAAGTGCATGATTCCGATGGCCTCGCCCTGCTGACGCGCGGCGGCGAGCATATCTGGCGCCCGCTGAACAATCCGCCGCACACCATCGTGTCCAGCTTCGGCGACGAGAATCCGCGTGGCTTTGGCCTGCTGCAGCGTGACCGCGTCTTCGACCACTACCAGGACGGCGTGCACTACGAGCGTCGGCCAAGCCTGTGGGTCGAGCCCAAGGGCGACTGGGGCAAGGGCGCGATCCAGCTCATCGAGATCCCGACGGATGACGAGATCCACGACAACATCGTCGCCATGTGGGTGCGCGAGCAACCCGCCAAGGCGGGCGATGCCATCGAGCTGTCGTATCGCCTGTACTGGCAGGCCGACGAGCCGCACCCCACCCCGCTTGCCCGCGTCGTGGCCAGCCGCACCGGCAATGGCGGACAGCCCGGCCAGCCGCGCCCGGACAACGTGCGCAAGTTCATGGTGGAGTTCCTGGGCGGCCCGCTCGAGAAGATCCCCTTCGGCACCAAGCCCGAGGCCGTGCTGTGGGCCTCGCGCGGCGAGTTCTCGTACGTCTTCACCGAAGCCGTGCCGAACGACGTGTCGGGCCACTGGCGTGCGCAATTCGACTTCACGGTCGATGGCGACGAGCCCGTCGAGATGCGGCTGTACCTACGCAACAAGGACCAGACCCTGTCCGAAACCTGGGCCTATCAATACCATCCACCGAAAAAGTGATGAATTTGCTCGTGCCTAGTTGCACGATGGAACGGAACTCTGCTATAGTTTCGTTCTTCGGGGCGTAGCGCAGCCTGGTAGCGCACTTGCATGGGGTGCAAGGGGTCGCGAGTTCGAATCCCGCCGCCCCGACCATATTTTGGTCGGACATTACCGAAAGGTGATACCGAAGGCCTGACCAGGCAAAAAAGCGGTCAATCGTCAAAGCGATTGACCGCTTTTTCTTTGTGCGGGGCGCGTTTGTCTTGGCGTCTTTGCCTTGGCCTAGACAACCAGGCCGCTTGGTCCAGGCTACCTTGTCCTGACCTATTGTTCCGACCTTTCGTTGCTCCCCGTTCCGACAGAACGGCTGGGGCGGCAGCCTGTCTGGCACCCCGACGAGGGGTCGCCCGCCCGACACGCCAAGGGCGGACTCCCCCGCCCCTGGGCGCCTGCAAAGGCCTCTCGTTCGCGGCACGCATGACGAGCCCGCATGAGGAGCCAACCCGGGCACCGACGACGCCCTTGGCCACCCCCCATGCCGAATGGCCAGACAATAAAAAAAGCGCGGACATCCGCGCTTTTTTCATGTCACCGTCCAACTGGCAGGCTCAGGCGGACTCACCCGGGCGGCGATGCTCGCCGTCCAGTCGCGCCATGTCGAGCTTGGCGGACTCATCGGTCAGCCAGTTCGACAGATCGACCAGATCGCGCCGCAACGCGATCACATGGCTTCTGGCCAGCGACACGGATTCTTCCACCGGCGTTTCGCGCGGATCGCTCAGACGATTGCGCGCGCCGCTGATCGTGAAGCCCTGTTCGTACAGCAGCTCGCGGATGCGGCGGATCAGCAGGACTTCATGATGCTGGTAATAACGACGGTTGCCGCGTCGCTTGACCGGCTTGAGCTGCGTGAATTCCTGTTCCCAGTAGCGCAGCACATGCGGCTTCACGCCGCAAAGCTCCGCGACTTCGCCAATCGTGAAATAGCGCTTGGCGGGAATGGGAGGCAGCACCGTGCCGACTTCCGAACGTGTCATGACCTACCTTTGTTGTGATTACGACTGCGCGTCGTCATCGGCATCGTCGCGGTCGGCGGCACCGGGGATGCGTTCGACCATGCCCTTGAGCTTCTGGCTGGCATGAAACGTCACGACACGGCGCGCGGCGATGGGAATGACTTCGCCCGTCTTCGGATTGCGACCAGGCCGTTGCGGTTTGTCGCGGACCTGGAAGTTGCCGAAGCCGGACAACTTTACCGCATCGCCCTCCTCCAACGCGACCCGGATTTCGTCAAAGAATGATTCAACGAGATCCTTTGCCTCGCGCTTGTTCAGCCCCACGCTGTCGAACAGCAACTCGGCCAGTTCGGCCTTCGTGAGGGTGCGCAGCTCGGGCTCGCGGGTGTCGGAAGCCGCCGACGAATCGGCGGCCGGGAGAGACGATTCAGCCATGGATTTTCCGTTCATGCGCGCTGGCGGGCACCGTGCGCAGCCATCAGCGCATCGCGCAGGCGGTCCATGCAGGCGTCCACCCGAGCGTCGTCCAATGTGACTTCAGTATCCTGGAGCCGGAAACGAAATGCAAGGCTTTTTTCCTTTTCCGACAACGACTTATCGCGATAGACGTCGAACAGGGAGACGTGCTGGACGATGCCCATGTCGGGCTGCGCGCACACACTGGCCACGGTATCCAGCATGGCCTGAACCGTCACCGATTCATCCACCCAGAGCGCCAGGTCGCGCAACACGGCGGGCTGGCGCGACAGGGCGGCGGGTGCCGGCATGGCCTGCGCCATGAAGGCCTCGGCGTCCAGCTCGAAGAGCACCGGCGCGTGCGCCAGGCCCGTTGCCTCCAGCCAGCGCGGATGCAGCTCGCCCAGCCAGCCCACGGCCTTGCCCTCGTGCAGCACGCGGGCGCTGCGGCCCGGGTGCAGCGCGGGGTGACTGGCGGCTTCAAAGCGCAGCACGCCTTCGCCCGCCAGGGCTTCGACATCGGCCTTGACGTCGAAGAAGTCGACCTGCCGGGTCGCCACGCCCCACTGCTCGGGCAAGGCGGGACCCCAGGCCGCGCCGGCCAGCCGCAGCGGCTGGTCGATGCCGGCCACGAGCAGCGGGCCATCCTGCACCGTCGCGTCGCGACGGAACACGCGACCGAGCTCGAACACGCGCACGCGGCCCTGCTTGCGGTTGGCGTTGTAGCGCACGTTCTCGAGCAGCCCGCCCAGCAGGCTGCTGCGCATCACCGACAGCTGGCTTGCGATGGGGTTGAGCAGGCGGATCGGATCGGCGTTGCCGGCCAGATCGCGTTCCCAGGCGTCCTCGACGAAGCTGAAGTTGACGACTTCCTGGTAGTCCAGCGCAGCCACGGCGCGGCGCAACGCGTGGGCCGGGCGCACGCGCTCGGGCTGACTGCGCATGGTGGCAGCGGCCGCGGGCGGCAGATCGGGGATGCGCTCGAACCCATAGACGCGCGCGACTTCCTCGACCAGGTCCTCTTCGATCTCGAGGTCGAAGCGGTACGAGGGCGGCGTCACGACGAAGGCGCCGGACTCGCGCGTGAACGGCAGGTTCAGGCGCGTGAAGATGCTGGCGATCTCGTCATCGCTGACGTCGATCCCCAGGACGCGACGGCAGCGGGCGGTGCGCAGGCGCACGGGCGCACGCTCGGGCAGCGCGATCACCTGGTCGTCCAGCGGACCGGCCTGGCCACCGCACACCTCGAGGATCAGCGCGCTCAGGTATTCCAGATGCTCGGGAATGGTGGCGTAATCCACGCCGCGCTCGAAGCGGTGGCCCGCATCGGTCGTGAAATTGAAGCGGCGCGCGCGCCCGGCGATGGCTTCCGGCCACCAGAACGCGGCCTCGACGTAGATGTCCTGCGTGTCGAGCGACACGGCAGTGGCGTCACCGCCCATGATGCCGGCCAGGCTCTCGACGCCCTCTCCTGCCGCCACGACACCCACCTCGGCATCGAGCTCGACCGTCTGCCCGTTGAGCAGCGCGAGCGATTCGCCAGGGCGGGCCCAGCGCACGGTCAGGCCGTCCGCATGCACCTTGGCCAGATCGAACACGTGCGAGGGGCGGCCGAGCTCGAGCATCACGTAGTTGGAGATGTCGACCAGCGCCGAGATGGAGCGCTGGCCCGAGCGCTCCAGGCGCGTGCGGATGTAGGCCGGCGTGGCCGCCCGGGCGTTCACGCCACGGATGATGCGGCCCGCGAAACGTCCACACAAATCGGCGGCCTGCACCTTCACGGGCAGCACGTCGGCGATCGCCACGGCCACCGGCGGCATGGCCGGCACCTGCAGCGGCGCGCCGCTCAGCGCAGCGACTTCGCGCGCCACGCCCAGGACCGACAGGCAATCCGCCTTGTTGGGCGTGAGCTTGACCTCGAACACGGTGTCATCCAGCGCCAGGGCCTCGCGCACGGGCGTGCCCGCGGCCAGCGCCGGGTCCAGGATGAGCAGGCCTTCATGGTCCTGCGACAGGCCGAGCTCGCGCGCCGAGCACAGCATGCCGAAGGATTCCACGCCACGCATGCGTGCCTTGCCGATGCGCATGCCACCCGGCAGTTCGGCGCCGATGCGCGCCAGCGGGACGTTCAGGCCCGGCGCCACGTTGGGGGCGCCGCAGACGATCTGCAGGAGCTCGCCGCTGCCATCGTCGATCGTGCACACGCGCAGCTTGTCGGCGTCGGGGTGCGGCACGACGTCGCGCACGTGCGCGACGACCACGCCACTGAAGGGCGGCGCGGCCGGCTTGAGGTCTTCGACCTCCAGCCCGGCCATCGTCAGCTGGTGAGCCAGGGCGTCGGTATCGAGCGCCGGGTCAACGAAGGCGCGCAGCCAGGATTCGGGGAATTGCATCGCGGGTCCTTACTTACAGACGCTGGTTGAACTGGCGCAGGAAGCGCAGATCGCCTTCATAGAACTGGCGCAGATCGTCCACGCCATAGCGCAACATCGTCAGGCGCTCCAGGCCGGAGCCGAACGCAAAGCCGATGTAGCGCTCGGGATCGAGGCCGAAGTTGGCCACTACCGAGGGATGGACCTGGCCCGAGCCCGAGATCTCCAGCCAGCGGCCACGATTCGGGCCGGAGGTGAACATCATGTCGATTTCGGCCGACGGCTCGGTGAAGGGGAAGAACGACGGACGAAAGCGCACGACCAGGTCGTCGGTCTCGAAGAAGCGGCGCAGGAAGTTCGTGTACACGCCCTTCAGGTGCGCGAACGAGATGTGCTCGTCGATCCACAGGCCTTCGACCTGGTGGAACATGGGCGAATGCGTGGCGTCGCTGTCGACCCGATAGGTCCGCCCGGGGGCGATCACCTTGATCGGGGGCTCGTGCATGCGCGCGTAGCGCACCTGCATCGGGCTCGTGTGGGTGCGCAGGACCAGGGGCAGGCCCTGGGAGTCCTTCATGTCGACGTAGAACGTGTCCTGCATCGAACGGGCCGGATGGTTCTCCGGGTTGTTCAGCGCAGAGAAGTTGAACCAGTCGGTCTCGATCTCGGGGCCGTCGGCCACGTCGAAACCGATGGAACGGAAGATTTCCTCGACCCGCTCCCAGGTGCGGATGACGGGGTGGATGCCGCCCACGCCACGGCCGCGGCCCGGCAGCGTCACGTCCACCGTTTCGGCCGCCAGACGGGCTTGCAGGCGGGCCTCGGCCATCGCCTGACGCCGCTCGGTCAGCAGCGCTTCGATACGGACTTTCGCCTGGTTGATGCGGGCGCCTTCGGCGCGCTTGTCGTCAGGCGACAGTGCAGCCAGGCCCTTCATGAGCTGGGTCAGCGCACCCGACTTGCCCAGGAAGCGGGCCTTGGCGTTTTCCAGCGAGGCCGCATCAGCGGCTTGCGCGAACTGTTGCGCGGCGTCGTTGACCAGCGCGTCCAGGTTCGATGACATTCAGGCTCCTTCGGGTGCGGCATCGCAAGCCGACCGCCGAAAAAACAAACGGGGCATCAGAGAGCCCCGTTTGAGACGGCTGTCACGCGAGGCGCGACAGCCGGGATGGTGCATGACCTGCGATCAGGCCAAGGCGCTCTTGGCTTGTGCCACGATGGCGGCGAAGCCCGCCTTGTCGCGCACGGCCAGGTCGGCCAGAACCTTGCGGTCCAGGTCGATCGAGGCCTTCTTCAGGCCGGCGATGAAGACGCTGTACGAGAGGCCATGTTCACGGGTGGCCGCGTTGATACGCGTGATCCACAGCGCGCGGAACGTGCGCTTCTTGTTGCGACGGTCGCGATAGGCATATTGCCCGGCGCGCATGACCGCCTGCTTGGCGATACGGAACACATTGCCACGGCGGCCACGGTAACCCTTGGCGGCGGCAATGACTTTCTTGTGGCGGGCGCGGGCAGTTACGCCGCGTTTGACTCTAGGCATAGTTCGACTCCGGGATCAATCAGGCAAAGGGCATCATTGCCCGGACGGACTTGACGTCGGACTCATGAACGGCAGTGCTGCCACGCAGCTGGCGCTTGCTCTTCGTGGTTTTCTTGGTGAGGATGTGGCGCTTGAAGGCCTGGCCCCGCTTGATCGACCCGCTACCGCGGACCTTGAAGCGCTTCGCAGCGCTTTTCTTGGTCTTCATTTTCGGCATGATGACTTCCAGTGGCTTTGGGCAATGACGGGCGCGGGCGTTGACCCGACTTGACTCGACCGCGGATGCGTACAGACGCGGCAAAGCCCGGCATTGCAGGTTGCGCCAGGGCGAACGTCGCCTGGCGGCTTTCATGTCGATCACCCGTAGGCAGCCATAGCCCAGGGCAAATCGTCACAAACCGTTGATTATAGTGTCTTTTTGACGCCCTGCGCAAGCCATGTTGCGCAGGGCACGGCAGGCCGGTCACGGCCTGCCGGAAACCGTCACGCGACCTTGTCCGTCTTGGCCGGCACCACTTTCTTTTTCGGTGCCAGAACCATGACCATCTGCCGGCCCTCGAGCTTGGGCATGGCTTCGACCTGACACATTTCCGTCAGATCGTCGCGCACGCGCTCGAGCACCCGCATGCCCAGTTCCTGGTGCGCCATTTCGCGCCCACGGAAGCGCAGGGTCACCTTGCACTTGTCGCCGTCCTCGAGGAAGCGGCGCAGGTTGCGCAGCTTCACGTTGTAGTCACCGTCGTCGGTCGCGGGGCGGAACTTCACCTCCTTGACCTGGATGACCTTCTGCTTCGAGCGGGCTTCGTGCTGGCGCTTCTGCTCCTGGTACTTGAACTTGCCGAAATCCATCAGGCGGCAGACCGGCGGCTGCGCCGTCGGGGCGATCTCGACCAGATCGACGTCCTGCTCCTCGGACATCCTGAACGCGTCGGCGAGCTTGACGATGCCAAGTTGCTCGCCTTCTACGCCGATGAGGCGCACTTCAGGGGAATGGATCTCGCCGTTGATGCGATTGGACTTCTCGGTTGCGATGTTGACGACTCCCAAAATGTCGATGCCACTGGGCCGCCCTTGCGGCCAGGGTCATCAGGATGCCTGCTTGGCGACGGGCTGGACGGTGTCGTCCTTGCGGCGCTGTACCTCGGCCTCGAGGCGGGCGACGAAATCGGAGACGGGCATGGAGCCCAGATCCACGCCGCCGCGGGCCCTTACGGCCACCGCGCCGGCCTGTTTTTCCTTTTCGCCGACAACGAGGATGTACGGCACTTTTTGCAGGCTGTGCTCTCTGATTTTATAAGTGATTTTTTCTCCGCGCAAATCGTGTTCCACGCGCAGGTCCCGAGCCCCCAGCGCCGCGGCCACTTCACGCGCGTAATCGGCCGTGCCTTCGGAGATGCTGCACACGACGGCCTGCACGGGCGCGAGCCAGGCAGGCATCGCGCCGGCGTGGTTTTCGATGAGCATGCCGATGAAGCGCTCAAGCGATCCGAGGATGGCCCGATGCAGCATCACGGGCGGGCGGCGCTGGTCCGTGGCGTCCACGAACTCCGCCCCCAGGCGCCCCGGCATGGAGAAATCCACCTGGATCGTGCCGCACTGCCAGTGGCGTCCGATGGCGTCCTTTAGCGTGTACTCGATCTTCGGGCCATAGAAGGCGCCGTCGCCCGGGGCGATCTCGAACTCCACACCGGAGCGCCGCAGGCTTTCCATGAGCGCATGCTCGGCGCGATCCCAGCTTTCATCCGAGCCGATGCGCTTGGCCGGCCGCGTGGCCACCTTGTACAGCACGTTCTGGAAGCCGAAGTCCGCATACACCTGCTGCAGCTGCTCGGTGAAGGCGACGCACTCGTCCAGGATCTGCTCTTCGGTACAGAAGACGTGGCCATCGTCCTGCGTGAAGCCGCGCACGCGCATCATGCCGTGCAGCGCGCCCGACGGCTCGTTGCGATGGCACTGGCCGAACTCGCCATAGCGCAGCGGCAGGTCGCGATACGAGCGCAGCGCCGAGTTGAAGATCTGCACGTGGCCCGGGCAGTTCATCGGCTTCAGGGCGTAATACCGGTTCTCCGACTCGGTCGTGAACATGTTCTCGCGGTAGTTTTCCCAGTGGCCGGTCTTCTCCCACAGCGAGCGGTCGAGGATCTGCGGCGCCTTCACTTCCTGGTAGCCGTTCTGGCGGTACACGCGACGCATGTACTGCTCGACCTGCTGCCACAGCGTCCAGCCCTTGGGATGCCAGAAGATGAGACCCGGCGCTTCTTCCTGGAAATGGAAGAGGTCGAGCTCGCGACCCAGGCGGCGATGGTCGCGCTTTTCGGCCTCCTCCAGCATGTGCAGGTAGGCCTCCTGCTCTTCCTTCGTCGCCCAGGCGGTGCCGTAGATGCGCTGGAGCATCTCGTTCTTGCTGTCGCCGCGCCAGTAGGCGCCCGCGACCTTCATGAGCTTGAAGACCTTGAGCTTGCCGGTGGACGGCACGTGCGGGCCGCGGCACAGGTCGACGAAGTCGCCCTCGCGATACAGGCTCAGGGTTTCGTTGGAGGGAATGGAGGCGATGATCTCGGCCTTGTACTTCTCGCCAATGGACGAGAAAAAGGCGACGGCATCATCGCGCGACCACTCCTCGCGCGTCACCGGGATGTCCGAGCGGGCAATCTCGGTCATCTTCTTTTCGATGGCTGCCAGGTCCTCGGGCGTAAAAGGCCGCGAATACGAAAAGTCGTAGTAGAAGCCGTTGTCGATGACCGGACCGATCGTGACCTGGGCATCGGGAAACAGCGACTTCACGGCGTAGGCCAGAAGGTGGGCGGTCGAATGCCGGATCAGGTCCAGGCCGTCGGCATCCTTGGCGGTGATGATGGCCAGATCGGCATCGCGCTCGAGGCGATAGCTGGTGTCCACCAGCCGCGGCTCGGCGCCATCGATGCTCACACGGCCGCCCAGCGCGGCGCGCGCGAGCCCCGTGCCGATCGACTGGGCGACTTCGGCAACGGTGACGGGCTGCGGGTACGAACGCTGGGAGCCATCGGGCAGGCGGATCTGGACCATGCGGAAAATTCCTGGAGCGGGTTGATTGCGAATGAGGGACAGATTTGCGGGACAAAAAATAAAGCGGCCCCTGGGGCCGCTTTCATCGAATGACCTGTGACACGGCGATTGCCACCGAAGCGGGTCTCGCGACGAACAGGACGAAACAATCAGCGCGCCTCAGGCGGGGATTGTTCCGGTCGTAGTTCGAAAGGCGTGTCGGCGCATGGCGCGTTCCCAGGTCTGTCCAGCCCCAGAGTGTAGCAGATGCACGGGTCTTCAGGCCTGGCGCAGGGGTGCTGTCGACACGCGATTGCGCCCGGCGTGCTTGGCGGCATACATCGCCAGATCGGCGGCATGGATGGCCTCCTCCGGGCTCTCGGCCGAAGCCGGCCAGTGCGCCACGCCCAGCGAGACGGTGATGCTGAGCCCACCCGGCATGTCGGCGCTGGTCACCGCTGCGCGCAGGCGCTCGGCCACCAGTTCGGCATCGCGTTGCGAGATGCCCGGCAGCAGCATCAGGAATTCTTCGCCACCCGCGCGACAGGCGACATCGTCATCGCGGGACACGTGCCGTGCCACCTCACCCAGGCGGCGCAGGATCTCGTCGCCCACGGCATGGCCATGGACGTCGTTGACACCCTTGAAGTGATCGACATCGAAGCAGATGACCGCAAACGGTGTACGCCCTTCGCGCAGCTCGTCCAGCACCAGCGTGAGGCCGCGCCGGTTCAAAAGCCCCGTCAGGGCGTCGGTCACGCTGTCCTCGCGCAGGCCGGCCAGCACGCGCTGCAGCGACGACAGGCCGGTCAGCAAGGCGCGGCGCAGCTGGGCCGCCTCGAAATACCAGGCATCCACGCCAACAAGCATCTCGGAGGCGCGCTTGCCGTCGAGCTGGCGCACGACGCGCGCCATCCGGCGCAGGGGCGACGCAATGCGCTCGGACGTCCACCAGATGACCAGCAGCACGAAGACGAGCAGCGGAAGCGAATTGCGCACCGTGCGCCACATGAGGTCGGACAGCGGCATGACCGCCGTGTCGTAAGCCTGTTGGGAAATCACGCCCCAATCGACGCTGGAGACCGGCGCAAACCCTGCCAGCATGCGCACGCCGCGCGAATTCACGACCTCCATGGCGCCGGCATCGCCTTCGAGCACCCGGCGCACGACCGCGTTGCTGGCCACCACCGATTCGCCGATGCGATGCGTCTCCGGGTGGTAGATCAGCTTGCCCTGCGCGTCGACCACGAAGACGTAAGACCCGTCGCGGTGACTTTGTTCCCCCAGCAACGCATGCAGGATGTTGGCCTCGTGCAGGTAGATCGTCCCGACCAGCATGCCGCGAAAGACCTGGCCCGGGCCGAACACCGGCTGCCAGAGCGTCAGCACCCAACGCCCCGCCGATGTCGCGTATGGCTCGGACACCGAGGCGGCACGCGCGGCGATGGCCGCGCGCCCTTCGACGGCCCGCACCGGCTCGCCCACGGTCAGCGTCGTGCCGGGTGATGTCGCCAGCACGACGCCCTCGGCGTTGGTGGCGAACACGGCGTTGAAGTAGTTGGACTGCTGCCAGATCCGGTCGACTTCCCGGGTGGCGGCCGGTTCGCCCGCGCCGGCGTCGGCGTCGGCTTGGGCCAGCACGCGAGCGCCGTACTGCAGCACGGAGCGGGCGTTCTGCAGCATCAGGTCGGTCGTGCCGGCCAGCTTCGCGGCGTAGACCCGATTGGATTCCAGGGTGCCCTGCACCAGCACGTCGCGCTGCACCACCAGACTCGAGTAGAGGCCATTGAGCATGGCCATTGCCACCGAGAGCAGGCACAGCGTGAGGATGAGGCGGCGTAGGTCAATGCGGAACATGTCGCCGACGGATCCGATTCGCGGTGAGGTTTCGCATACTAACAGTATCTACCGAGGGTCTAGACCTCAGTTCACACGCGGCGCAGCCCCGTGTTCCCGGCCTTCATGCCACTCGGCCTAGTCCTTTGGTGCCGGGGCGCCTAGACCGAATTCCTTGCGCGGCGTAGATCGTTTACCAGATGTTGATGACAGGTCGTCACACATATCATTTTTCACATCGGGACACGGTCTGACACCAGCCCCCGATCACGCAGCGGGAAGGTGCCGGTTGTCCGGGCCCTTCCCGCCGATGACGAGAATGATGGAGACGAAGATGCGCGTCAACCTGACCGGCCTTGGTGCCTGCTTGCTGTGTTGCGGGACGGCGTTCGCCGCCTCCCCCGAGCCCGCCCCGACGCCGACCGGCACCGCATTGCCGACCCTGCCCGCCGCGAAGGATCCGCTCGGCGGCATCGTCATCAACCGCACGGTCACCGTGCTGGGACGTGATTTCTACCAGTTCTTCGCCGCCGCCTGGCGTGACCAGCCGGATGGCACCCGATACACCGTGTCCGTCCATGAACGCCCCACCGCTCAACGCGGCAGCGAAATGTGGGTGCAATACGGCCAACGCCGCGTCTTCCATGCCTACCTGTCGCCGCAGCGCTCCGCCGCGCGGCCGGTGAGTCGGCAGGCAGCCGCGGTCGCCCTGAAAAACGTGATCGACATCGACGTCGCGCGCCTTCTCTTCAAAGACACCGACCTCGGTGCGGAGGAATTGTAAATGTCCACCCCGTACTCTCGCCGGCTCGGCGCCGCGATGGTCGCCGCGCTTGCCCTGGTGGCCTTGCCCGGCGCCGGCCACGCGACCGAGATCATCTACTACCCGATCAATCCCTCGTTCGGCGGCAGCCCGCTGAATGGCCCGGTCCTGCTGAATTCGGCGCAGGCGCAGAACAAGCACCGCGATCCGGAAGCCGACCTGGCTGGCGGCGGACTCGGCCCGCAAAGCCCGCTGCAATCGTTCAACGATTCGCTGGAACGCGCCATCCTGAGCCGCCTGGCTTCCGTCGCGTCCTCGCAGATCACCGGCACCGACGGCGCCTTGCGCCCCGGCACCGTGCAGACGGGCAACTTCACGATCGACATCATCGATCTGGGTACCGGCGCACTGCAGATCACCACCACCGACAAACTGCTTGGCACCTCGACTTCCTTCCAGGTGGGCAAATGACCAGCCACATCCTCCCGCTGCCGCAAGCTTCGCGGCCCGGACGTGCCCGTCCGGTTCAGGCAGCCCTGGTGGTCGCCCTGTGCGCCCTGATGACGGCATGTGCCGCCCCCATGCGCCAGGTGGCCGAGATCACGGAGCCTGCCCAGCTCACCCCGGCATCGCCCGCCACGCGTGACCTGCTCAAGCTGCCGCCGCCCAAGGGTCGCGTGGTGGTTGCCGTCTACGGCTTTCGCGACCAGACCGGCCAGTACAAGCCGGCACCGGACAGCTCGTTCTCGACCTCGGTGACGCAGGGCGCGGCCTCGATGCTGGTCAAGGCGCTCAAGGACTCGGGCTGGTTCACGCCGGTCGAACGCGAAAGCCTGCAGGAACTGCTGACCGAACGGCGCATCGTGCGCGCCCTGGACGGCGGCGCCGACGACGCGGTGGGCGCCACGGCCAACGTGCCTGCCCTGATGCCGGCGGCCATCATGATCGATGGCGGCGTCATCTCCTACGAGAGCAATGTGCGCACGGGCGGCGCCGGTGCACGTTTCCTGGGCATCGGGCTGTCGTCGCAGTACCGGGTGGACCAGGTGACGGTGGCGCTGCGCAGCGTGGACGTGCGCAACGGCCAGATCCTGCACAGCGTGGCCACGACCAAGACCATCTACTCGTACGAGATCCGGCCCAGTGTCTTTCGCTTCGTGAACTTCAAGGAACTGCTCGAAGTGGAGGCCGGCGTCACCAACAACGAGCCCGCCCAGCTTGCGGTGAAGGAAGCGATCGAGACGGCGGTGATGCACCTGACCGTGCAAGGCCTGCGCGATCGCAGCTGGGTGCTGCGCGATGAGCGGGACTGGAACTCCCCGATCGTGCAGTCCTACCTGCGCGAAGCCGAGAACTACGGCGTGGACCCTGCCGAGATGCGCGCCGCGATGGACGAAGGTGCAGGTCAGGTGGTGGCGCCCGCCCCGGCCCCCACCCCTGCCCCGGCCCGATGACCGACGAATCCGGCAACGCCGCTGGCCAACCCTACTGCGAGTTCGACATGACACCTCACCAACCGATGCTGCGTAGTCCCTTCGCCAACCGGATGCTCGTCGCCTGCCTGGCCGCGATCACCCTGGGCCTGGCGGTGGCCAGCCTGACCCACACGGCCCGCGCCGCCGACCTGGGCGCAAGCGAGATGCTGCCACCCGCCGAGCTCGGGTCGGCGGGACTGGTCGACCTGCGCCAGACGGGTGACGCCAACGCGGCCCGGCTCGATCAGGCCGGCACCGCCCAGCGTGTGGATGCGCTGCAAAGCGGCCAGCGTGGCGATCTGCGGATTCAGCAGAGCGCCTGGGGCAACGGCGGCAACCGCGCTGACATCCGCCAGGGCGGCCAGGACAACAGCATTGCGCTCACCCAGATCGGCGAGGCGAATCGCACCATGATCATCCAGGGCGGCAGCGACAACCGGGTGCAGGCTTCCCAGGTCGGTCGCGACAACACCGCCCGCATCGAGCAATACGGCCGCGGCAATACCGCCGAGGTCCAGCAGCACGCGCAGTCCGCATCGGCACTCGTCCAGCAGTACGGCGATGCAGGCTACGCGAAAGTCATCCAGCACTGATAGCTGCTGGAACGACGCCATCGCGCCATCAGGTTCTTACCCCCACCCCAGGAGATACCACCATGCAACGCAAGCTTTCCACGCTGACCCTCGGCCTGTCCCTCGCCTTCGGCGCCCTGCCCGTCATGGCGGCCGGTTCGGCAACCGTCCTGCAAGCCGGTGACGCCAACAGCGCCGTCGTGACGCAATCCTTCACCGGCAACGGCAACGCTTCCGCCGTGGTCACCCAGCTGGGCGACCGCAACGAAGGCTACGTCGAACAACGTGGCGTCAACGGCACGGTCAACGCGTCGATCTACGAAGGTTCGCGCGCCGACTACAACACCTCGACGATCGAACAGGTCACGACCACCAACGTGCGTGCCGACATCGCGCACCGCGGTGACAACAACGACTCCTGGGTCAACCAGTCGGACGTGTCCAACAGCCGCGCCAGCGTCAGCCAGAACGGTGACTACAACGCCGGTGGCATCAAGCAGTCGTACGGCACCAACCAGCAAGCCAGCATCAACGCCAACCAAGGTGGCTGGAACAGCGGCGACTACAACGGCGCGTGGGTGACGCAGACGGGCAACAACCAGACCGCCCGCATCGAGCAGTACGACTCGCGCTACAGCACCGCCAACGTCACGCAGTCGGGCCAGGCCAACGACGCCTTCATCGGCCAGGACGGCTACCGCAACGAAGCCAGCATCACCCAGGTTGGCTACGGCTCGCGCAACGAAGCCAGCATCATGCAAGGCGGCGACCTGAACGTGGCGTGGACCGAGCAGACCGGCTCGAACCTGCGCTCGTCCATCAGCCAGCCGGGCAGCTACAACCGCGCTGGCGTGGAGCAGACCGGCATGAACTTCAATGCCAACGTGATGCAGTCGGGCAACTACAACTACGCCCTGGTCACGCAACGCTGATCTGCCTGCCGTCTTCGGACGGCTTGCGGCGGTCCGGGCTTGCCCGGGCCGCCTTTTTCGTGGAGAGAGCCATGCCCGTCGATGCCGATCTGCAAGTCTGGCTGGACCAGGCCGCCGCGCGCGGTCAGGTGGTGGCGCCGTATGTGCGAACCGCCCTGCCCGTGGACGTGGACTTCCAGCTGCGCGTCATCCGCGAAGGCCAGGGGGGACGGGCGGAGACCCGCCAGCAGGGTCTGGTGCGCACCGTGGCAGGCAACGCCACCGCGCTGGGCACCGTGTCCGTGAACGCCGGCCCCGCAGACCGCTGCGATGTCGAACTGCGTGTGCGCGTGGCTGGCCGCAACGAAAAGGTCTATCGCTTCGATTGCCCGGTCAGCAAGGTCGGACAAAGCTGAGTCGCCAGCGCCAGGACAGGCCTCGCTGCAGCGGGTGTCTCGTGCGCACGCGCATCCGGCAGGTCACGGTGGCACCGGCTCGCCCCGCGTGCCGGCATGCCGGCCGCGCAGATCGCCGCGCCCGGCGATATACTGCGCCCGTTCCGCCCGGAGCCGGCGCACGACGCGCTCGCGCCGCGCGAACGTCCAACCCTGACCGCCATGACTGCCTCCCCCCACCCGACTGCCGTTGCGTCCCTGCAGGTGCGCGATGCCCGCGACAGCGACCTTGCCGCCATCCAGCGCATCTATGCGCACTATGTGCTGACCGCCACCGCGACCTTCGAGGAAGTGCCGCCCACGGTGGAGGAACTGCGCGAGCGGCACGCGGCCGTGATCGCCGCCGGCCTGCCGTACCTGGTGGCCGAAGCCCAAGGCAGGCTGCTGGGATACTGCTATGCAGCGACCCACCGGGCACGCCCGGCCTATCGCTACACCATCGAGGACTCGGTCTACATCGACAAGGACAGCCACGGCCGCGGGGTCGGCTCGGCCCTGCTGGGCGAACTCATCGCGCGCTGCGAGCGCGGCCCGTGGCGCCAGATGATCGCCGTCGTGGGCGGCAGCGACAACGCGGGCTCGGTGGCGCTGCATGCGCGCCATGGCTTTCGTGCCATCGGCACGCATACGGCGGTGGGCTACAAGCTTGGGCGCTGGATCGATACCGTGATGATGCAGCGTGCCCTGGGCGAGGGCGACGCCACCCACCCCTGAGCCGCCGCGCGGGCATACCCACTGCGGCACCGGGCCCGCGCCAATCCATCGTCGATGAACACGCCGGCCGTGGCCTGCTGGCGTGAAATGCCATGGAACGCCTGGACACGCGTGCCGCGCTACCACGCGCACTCGGCAGGCCTGCCGGCGTCCGCGCAGCGTGCCCCGCAACGCATGCCCCGGCCCTTACCAACCCCCTTGATCCTCCAGGAGACCACCGGGCCCTGAGCCCGACGTGCCGATGTCCACTCGCCCTGCCCTTGCTTACTTTCCGCACGTCGACGGCCTGCGTGCCGTGGCGGTGCTCGCCGTCGTCCTGTACCACCTGAACAGCGCGTGGCTGCCCGGCGGCTTTGCCGGCGTCGACATCTTCTTCGTCATTTCGGGGTTCATCGTCAGTGCGTCGGTCGCCACGCTGCCCCAGGGCAGGTTGGGCCCGTTCCTCGCGCACTTCTACGCGCGGCGCATCCAGCGCATCGCACCGGCCCTGATCGTCTGCCTGCTCGTCACGGCGCTGGCCACGGCCATCTTCATCCCGCCCGTCTGGCTGAGCGACGCCAACCAACGCACCGGCCTCTTCGCGTTCTTCGGGCTGAGCAACTTCATCCTGGCGCGCACCAACAATGACTACTTCTCGCCACTGACCGAGTTCAATCCGTACACCCACACGTGGTCGCTTGGTGTCGAAGAGCAGTTCTACTTCATCTTCCCGTTGCTGTTCTTTGCCTGGACACTGGGCCGGCAGCAACGCGTGCCCGTGGCGATCCTCTTTGGCGTCGCCCTGCTCGCCTCGCTGGGGTATTCGGCCTGGCTGGGCGCGACGGATCGCACCGCGGCCTTCTACATGATCACGAGCCGCTTCTGGCAGCTCGCGTCCGGCGTTCTGCTGTACCAGCTCATGATCCTGTGCGGACGCCGTTTCGATATCGCCGTCGTGCGATCGTCGCGCGGGTTCACGGTGCTGGGGGTGGCAGGGTTCGTGGCCATCGCCTATGGCCTGGCCACCGCCACGCCGGCGCAGTTTCCGTTTCCGGGTGCGCTGCCCACGGTGCTGGGCACCCTGGCCGTGCTGCTCGGCCTGCATGGCAAAGGTCCTGACAATGCGCTGATGCGCGTGCTGGGCAGCCGTGCGGTGCTGTACGTCGGCCGCATCTCGTATTCCCTGTATCTGTGGCACTGGCCCGTGATCGTGCTGCTTCGCTGGACCATCGGCGTGGACACCCCGGCCACCCGGGCACTGGCGCTGATCCTGTCCGTGGCGCTGGCCGTGGCCTCCTATCACTGGGTGGAGACGCCGATGCGCCGGCTGCGCGTCGCGCGTACGCTGCCTCGCGGCGCGGTGGTGGCGGGCGGGCTGGTGCTGGTCGGTGCGGCTGCCGTGGCGGGCCAGGCGATCCATCATGGACAACCACGGCTCACCGTGAGCACCGTCAGCCAGCATGCGGCGGACTGGTACCCCTATGGCAGCAATCATCATCCTGACCAGCCGGACTGCAGCATCCGCGTCGAAGCGATACCACTGGCCACCAGCGAGGTGCTGCGTTTCACGGGCGTGGGTTGTACCGTCGACCCCGACGCGCCGCGTCTGGTGGCGATCGGGGATTCGCATGCCATCGGCTACGAAGCGCTGTACAAGGCCTATGCCCTGACGACCGGGCGCGACGTCCTGATGTATCGCAATGGCGGCTGCCCCTTCCTGAGCCTGCAGCCCTGGCGTGAAGACAGCGCGCTGTGCGTGCAGAGCAGCGCTGCGGCGCTCGCAGACCTGAAGGACAGGCTGCAACCGGGCGACGCGCTGCTGCTCGCATCCTTGCGCCTGCCACGCCTGGCCGATGCCTGGACCCGCATGGCGCACGACGACGTCGAGCGCCACCGCGATTCCGACTGGGCCCGCGAGCAGCGTGCACACGCCGTGCCGGCGGCGCGCACGGTTCTGCAGCAGCTCGCCGCCACCGGCGCAAACATCCTGCTCGAAGCCCCCAAGCCCATCTTCAAGTCGCCCGCCTTCCGGTGCGCCGAGACATGGAACGCCACCAATGGCATCTGCCGGGACGGCCTGGCCATGGACCGCGACGGCCTGCTGGCGTGGCGCGCGCCCATCGTGGCGGGCCTGGCGGCGGCGGTCGATGGCGTGCCGCACACGGTGCTCTGGGACCCGTTCCCGGTCCTGTGTCCCGAGGGCAGCGTGTGCGAAGCCGTGCCGCACGGCCGTCCGCTGTTCTTCGATGCCGACCACCTGAGCGGCCACGGCAATGCGGTGTTGCTGCCCGATCTGCGGCGTGCCATCGCTGCCCTGCAGCAGGAAGCGAGCGCATCGCCGCCCGCCGGCATGGTAACGTCCGCCCCATGACACTACTGCAATGGATCGGCCTGGGCCTGGGCATCGGCGTGCTGTACGCCATCGTCATGGAAATCCTGCGGCGCCGCAAAGGCTGAGCGCCCGCGGACTCGGGCCACGCGCGAATCGTGCCAGGGCGCGGTGCGACTGGCGCCGCGAGCCCGCGCGCGCCTGCGGCGCGGCCCCCTGGCGCCGGGTGGTTCCGCGCGCTCAGCGCACGCGTGCTGGCGTGACCTGGATCCGCACGGGTGGGCCGGCCACGCCACCGATCATGCCGGCAACTGGGCCTTCAGGCGCGTGCGCAGCAGCGCAAGACCGGCCAGCGTCAGGGCGGCAAACACCATCCCCGCGATGAAGGTCGCCTGCGGCCCTGCCCAATCCCACAGGGCACCGGCCAGCACGCTGGCCACCAGAAGCGCCACGCCGATCATCAGGTTGAACATGCCGAAGGCCGTGCCGCGCAGCTCGCCCGGCGCAGTATCGGCCACCAGCGCGGCAAACACGCCCTGCGTGAAGCCCATGTGCAGACCCCACACGGCCACGCCCACCAGCAATCCCGTCAGGCTGTCGGTGAATGCCAGGACGCCGTCGGCTGCGATCAGCAGCACCAGGCCCACCGCGAGCACCCCCTTGCGGCCCCAGCGATCGGACAGCACGCCTGCCGGATAGGCCGACACCGAGAAGGCCAGCGCCATCACCACCAGGACGATGGGCGCCCACATGAGCGGCAGGCCCACCGACTCCGCGCGCAGGATCAGGAAGGCTTCGCTGAAGCGCGCGAGCGTGAAGACCACGGCCACGCCCACCACCCACCAGTAGGCCGACCCCAGACGAGCGAGCTCGCGCCGGCTGAGCGGTGCGCGCACGGTGCGCGCACCCGCCGCCCGCGCCGGTTCCTGCACGCCCAGGATCAGCACACCGACGGCGAGGAAGGCCGGAATCACGGCCACCCAGAACACCGTCTGGAAATTCTCGGCGGTCAGCCACATCAAGCCGATGGCCAGCACCGGCCCCAGGAACGCGCCAAAGGTGTCCAGCGTCTGGCGCAGTCCGAAGCCCGCCCCGCGCAGATGCGGCGGGGTCAGATCGGCGACCAGGGCGTCACGCGGCGCGCCGCGAATCCCCTTGCCGATCCGGTCGATGAATCGCGCCCCCACGAGCCAGCCCAGCGTGCCCGCCAGCGGGAACACGGGCTTGGTGATCGCCCCCAGTCCGTAGCCGACCACGGCCAGCAGCTTGCGCTTGCCCAGCCGATCGCTGAGCGCGCCGGAGAACACCTTGGTGATGGAGGCCGTGGCTTCGGCGATGCCTTCGATGATGCCCACCGCCAGTACCGAAGTGCCCAGCACTGCCACCATGTAGATCGGCAGTAGCGCGTGGATCATCTCCGATGAAATGTCCATCAGCATCGACACGAACCCCAGGGCCCACACGCCGCGGGGAATGGCACGCGGGCCGGTGCTGGCGGTGACGGCAGGCTTGTGCATCGTATGGCATGTCCGGAAGGGTGGGCCCGCAGGATCATACCGGTTGCCTGCTGCACGTGTGCGCGTGTGCTACAAGAATCCATTGCCCACCGATGCTTCATGGAGGCCGTGCCATGCGTCCCGGCAGAACCTTGCGGTTTGTCTCGATCAGCGCGTGGCTGTGGGCTGCGACCTTGTCCGCCACCGCCCACGCCTACGACTCCAACGCCATGGACAGGCACCTGCAGCATCAGCAGGCAACGCGCGTCCAGAATCACCAGAACGACAACCGCCAGCCCCGCAGCCGCGCCGGCGCCAACCCGTGCACCGTGGCGGGCATGCCGGCTGCCGAACGACAGACCATCGAACAGAACCGCGCGCGGATCATGCGCGAGCGCGGTCGGGAAGCCGGCCTGGAGTATTCCCGGGCGCAGGGCCGCGCCTACCGGGAACGCATGCGCGCCCAGGGCGGGTGCCCCTGAAGATCCGCGGCGCGGGGCGTTTGCGGCGGCGGGCATGACTTGCCACCCGGACGAGACGATGCCGTAGCGCCCCCGCCGACAGCGTGCAGGCCCGCCGCCGGGCCGCAGCCGCCGCAGCGTGTGCGCACGCGCGTGGCCGCCTCTAGATGTCGTCGCCCCGCCAGGCCGCCACGAAGTCCTCGCGGAACCGTTCCAGCCATGCCAGCCGCGCCTGGGCGAGACGCCTGCCAGCCGCCGTCTGCATGGTCGCCGGCAGCCCCGCCAGCTTGACGGCGATGTGATCGAGCGCAAAGCGCCGATCATCCAGTGCCCGATCCTCGGCAAGCGGGTCGGCATCATCTGCTAGCGCCCCGCCCAGCCGCCCCGCCACCAGGAACATCCGCGCCACGCCCACCGGGCCCAGCGCATCGAGACGATCGGCATCCTGCACGATGCGCGCCTCCACCGTGCGCGGCGCGATGTTGGCGGAATGGCTGTGCGCTTCGATGGCATGCGCCACGGCCGCAAGGCGATCGGCGGGAAAGTCCATGGCACGCAGCACCTGCGCGGATTCGGCAGCGGCCATGCGAGACGCCTGTGCCCGATCTGGGTGGTTCTTCGGCAGGTTCACCCGGTCATGCAGATAACTGGCTGCCAGCACCACCAGGGCGTCCGCCTCGGGATGCTCGGCCAGCAGGCGGCGCGCCGCCGCCCACACCCGATGCAGGTGCGCCATGTCATGCGCGCCATCATCGTCCATCGCGGCGCGCGCGCTGAGGACCAGGCGCTCGCGCCAGCGGGTCAGATCTTCGGAATTGGCTGCTGTCATGGCCGCGAGGCTAGCATGACGCGAAGGCGACGCCCGGCTCAGTCCGGGTGAGACATCCCGAGCAGGCCATCCACGATGTCGAGGATTTGCTGGGCGGCGTCTTCGATGCCCCAGCGTGAATCGCACGCCGTGAGGCCCCCGGCCGATCAGGCCGCTGCGGCGCTGACGAAGGTATGCGCCTTCCACGCGGCCAGGTCGGCCATCGCCTTGGCCTCGCCCACCTGCATCGACGTGCCTTCCCGACCGGACAGCAGGACGCCGGCGATCGACAGGCCCTGGGCCAGGCGCGGGTCGGTGTCCTGCTGGATGCCCTTGGCCAGCACCTCGGCCAACGCGGGCAGGCCCTCGAAGCGGGCGCGGGCGCGCGGCCACACGCGCGTCACGAGCTTGGGCATCCAGGGATTGCGGATGGTCAGGCGTTCGCGCGGGTCCACGCCGGCCACCGCATAGCTGATCGCCGCGATGCTCTGGGACACTTCGGTGGACCAGCGTCGTGCGAAGCGGATGTAGGCCTGGACCAGATCATCGCCAGGGGCTTCGCTGTCCGACATGGGGTGCTCGTCGAGCAGGCGTTCGAGGTCGAGATAGAACTCCGGGTTGAGCTCCAAAGGAACCTCCGTGCGAATGGCCCGGCCAGGATGGCCGGGTGACCGGGGATTGTACCGACGCGGGCCGCAAGATTTGCGGCGGGCCGCGTGCCCCTCGCGCGCCTGGCTGTCCGTATGATGATCGCGTCACGCGCGTCGTGACGCTCGTCCAGGCAAAGCGCGCCCGCGCTGCCTGTCGTCATCCCTGGTGTCCATCCCTGGCATGGACCCGCCCCCGAAGGAGCCCCGCATGTGGAAAGCCTGTGCGCTGACGTTGTCCGTGATGGCCCTGGCTGGCTGCTCGGGCGGCGCGCCCAGCGAAGACGAGGTCAAGCGCGCCTTGTATGAACGCTACGCGACGCCGCAGGGCGAAGTGCCACTGAGCCAGGCACTGAACCAGGAAGTCGCCGTCAAGGACTGCACGAAGGCGGGTGACGAGTACCGTTGCCTGATCGAGAACAAGGACCTGGGGTCGAGCATCCCGATGTACTTTGCGTACGACAAGGCACAAAGCAAGTGGCGATTCACCAAGGAAGCCCCGAACTGAGCTTGCCTGCGACGCAAATCCGACGCCGTGGCGCCGACCGCGAAGGCCGCGGCGTGGCGGGGGCATGCACGGTGCGCGGTGTCGCCTCGCGCCGGACACCCGTATGATTCGGGCTTTCGAACCGACAGACCCCACGCCAGGAGCCACCATGGACGACACGCCGCAGCAACCGCCGAGCAACCTGACCGAAGCGCAGGTGCAGGCGCTGGTCGCCGCACAGACCAAGCCGCTGCTGATGCTGATGTCGGCGATCCTGACCACGACCGCCTCGGAAAGCCCGGAATCCCTGGCCAAGGTCCGCAACGTCCTGGTCTCGCTGGCCGTGGCGGCAGGCCAGGAAGGGGGCGCCGAGAACATCCGCGCGACATCCGTCGCGCTGGCGATGTTGAACATGGCAGAGCAGAACATTGGCGCGACCGAAGACCTGGACCCGTCGGGTCGCGGCGATCACTAGGCGGACTGCGCCACGCGTGCGTGTCATCCGCCCGAGCGAGGCGCCTTACGGGAACACGACGTTCCAGTCCTGCTGCATGTCGATCACCGTCCAGTTCGCGCGCCTTGCCTCGTCGAGCGCCTTGTCCAGGGTCCCGACCGGCGACTGGCGATCGTAGGCCCACTCGCGCTCGGCGTCGGTGTGGTGCACCAGCAGGGCCAGATGCGGCCCGGGTCCGCCGGCCACGTACTGCAGCATCTCCAGATCGCCGTCGGAATTGCCGCAGGCGAGGATGGGCCGATGCCCGATGCTGCGATTGATGGCAATGGGCTTGCCAGGTCCCTCGTCGACGAACTCCATGCCGGGCTGCAGGGTCAGCTCGGGCTTGCCCTGCGGCGTCATGCGGAAGGTGACCCTGCAGGATGAGCCCACCACCCGCTCTGGCGGGATGTGATAGACCCGCTTGGCGAACACGCGCAAGAACTCCACGCCGCCCCCCGACACGATGAACGTGCGAAAGCCCGCCCGCTCGAGCAGCGCCAGCAATTCCAGCTGGGGCTGGTAGACCATCTGCGTCAGCAGACGCTGCGTGCGTGGATGTCGGGCGGCGTCGATCCAGGCATGCACCCGCGCCGCATAGGCCTGCGTCGTGAGGTTCTGCTGGGTGATGGCCACGGCCTGCATCAAGACCTTGTTGCCGTCGGCCCGCAAGGCCGCCATGTCCCGGGCCAGGACCGACCGGTAGGGCTCGACGCCCGCAAGGCCGGGGTCCTCCGTCGCCCGTCTGGCCACGTCGTCCAGGACGAACTGCAGCTGGAAGTACATCGGCTGCTCGGTCCACAGCGTGCCATCGTTGTCGAACACGGCAATGCGCTCGTCCGCCTCGACGTAATCCGGGCCGCCCGGCGTCGTCACCCGGGCAACGAAGTCGAGCAGCGTGCGCCGAGCGGGGCCGTCTCGCCAGGAAGGCAGCGCCTCGGCCCACGCCGTGGGTGACGGGTGCACCGCATTCTGGGTGGCGCCTGGGACCTGACTCATGGTGACTCCGTCGGTGATGGTGCGAGCACGCCACTGCGCGCCCACCGCACACCTTCGCTGCACCACCCGCCTTCGCGCAAGCGCCACGCGGCGCGGCATTTTGCAGGACACGCAGTTTCGGCTCCGGCACGGGGTGACGACCGGCACGCACGGACCTGGCAAACGCCACCCCCGGAACAGGCGCGGTTCCGCGTCGTCAGCCTGTGGCGCTTGAATCACGCTTGCGCACGGGTCCGCTTCCCATCAGCCTCGAACACGTTCCCCATGAAGTCAACCACGGCCCGCACGCGCGCGCTTGCCCGCAGGCCGCTGTGCATGGACAGCCAGATCTCCTGGTCAAGCTCGGGGATGTGGGGAATCGCCGGCACCAGGCGTTGCTGATCGTGCGCCAGGAACGACGCCAGAACGCCCAGGCCCGCGCCATGGGCCACGCCGTCCAGAATGCCCAGCCCGTAGCTGCATCGCATCCACGGGTCCGGCGCGCCGGGCAGCGCCCGCAGCCAGCGGTCCGACTGAAAATCAAAGCGCGGCTCATCGAAACCCACGAACGGCAGGTTCGCCCAGTCCCGGTCGGCAAGGGCCGCGGCGTGTCGCGCCGCGAAGTCCTGGCTGCAGTACAGCCCGAACGACAATGTACCTACCTTTCGGGTCACCAGATCCAGCTGTTCCGGGCGATAGGGCCGGATGGACACGTCGGCTTCGCGCCGAGCCAGACTGTAGGGACGATGCGACGTCACGATTTCCACCGCCACGTGCGGATAGGCCTCGTGGAATGGCGCGAACCGCGTCGTCAGGAAATAGGACAGCCACTCGTCCGTATTGACGCGCACCGTCCCGACGGTGGCCTGCGCGTCCGTCTGATCGCGCGTTCGCTCGATCTCCAGCGCGATGTCGGCCATCTGCTCTGCCCGCGCCACGATCGCCGCACCGGCTGGCGTGGGCACGCAGCCGCCCTGCGAGCGTTCGAGCAGTTGCTGGCCCAGTGCCTTTTCCAGCTCGTCGATGCGCCGCGCCAGCGTGGCCGCGCTCACGCCGGCCTTCTTTGACGCGCCTCGCAGGGTGCCATCCTGCGTGACCAGCACCAGCAGGCGCAGATCATCCCAGTTGCTATGCTTCATATTTGAAGCATAGCACCCCAGCTTTGCGCCTATATCTCCAGACCTCAAGCATGGCATCATGGCGGGCATCAACGGCGCGACGCGGCACCCGTCAGCAGGTGCGGCCTGCGCAGTGAACTGCCTGGCCAAGCCCCCCCCCGCTCGCCGCCCGAACTCCCTGGAGTCTGCATGCGTACCTTCCGCGACCGCGTCCGCCACGCGGTCCTCTTCGAAGCCGTGGCCCTCGCCATCTTCATCCCCGGCTCTGCCCTGCTCTTTCAGCAACCCGTGCAGGACATGGGCGTGATCGGCCTGCTGTCCGCCACCATCGCCACCGTCTGGAACTTCGTCTACAACCTCGGGTTCGACAAGGCCATGGTGCGGCTGCGCGGCAGCGTCCAGAAGACGCTCACGATCCGCGTCGTGCACACCTTCCTGTTCGAGGCGGGGCTGGTCGTCATGCTCATCCCCATGATCGCCTGGTATCTGGGCATCAGCCTGTGGGCGGCCTTGATCATGGACATCGCGATCGTCACCTACTACCTGGTGTACGCGTTCTTCTTCAACATGGCGTACGACCGGGTGTTCCCGGTGGGAACGCCGGCCGCTTCCCCGGCATGACGGCACCATGAACATCGAATTCACCTGGTTGCGGCTTGAATCGCTGAGTGCCCTCGAGCTGTACGAGATCCTCAAGGCCCGGGAATCCGTCTTCGTCGTGGAACAGGCCTGCGCCTATCTGGAGGCGGACGGCAAGGACCCTCGCGCCTGGCACCTCCAGGTGCGCGCGGATGGCGAACTCGCAGCTTACGCACGCGTCGTCGAGCCCGGCGTCAGCTATGCGCAGCCCTCGATCGGGCGCGTGATGACCGTGCAGAAGTTCCGGGGCTTGAAACTCGGTCGCGAGTTGATGGCCGAGGCGATCGCCTTCACCGAGTCCACCTACCCGGGCCAGGGCATTCGCATTGGCGCGCAAGCCAGGTTGCAGGCGTTTTATGCGTCACTGGGGTTCCAGACCGTCAGCGAACCCTATGACGAGGATGGCATCGCGCACGTCGAGATGGTGAAGGCGGCGGGGAATTCGCCGCGCTAAGCTCCCGGGGAGAGGCACGGGCTTGCACCGCCTGTCAGGCCAGCCCCGCCGCGCATGCGGGCCTTGCCGTCGTCCTCGGTTTCAGGGCCGCCACGGCCATTCGGCACCTCAACCGAAGTCGGCGGGAAGACAGTCAGGAACGGCTTGCACACCGCAGAGGGATGCCGCAGCACGCTTGCCCATCAACCGCTGCGTGACCCCGGCGCGGCGTGCCCGCGGAATCCATCGCCAGGCCCCAACGCATCGCTGCGCCCAGCCTGCAGCCGAGACCATTGCGAAATCGGCCGACCGTCACGGGCAAACGGATGGTGCGTCTCACCCCAGAACTGCGGCCAGCCGACCGGCGAGTCTTCCCAGTCCTCCTGGCGCCCGTAGACAGTCAGATCCAGCAGCCGATAACTGTTATCCATCGCCTCGACGCCCCGTCGCGTCGTCCAGTACGTCTCGAAAACCTCCGTGCCCCGCCGCAGATAGCAGATGAGATACATCATGCGCGGCGCACGCCCTGCCAGCAGCGTATCCGCCGACTGCAGGACGGAATACCACGGCATCTCCCAGCCCATGAACTCGCGGTAACGCGCGCTCTCCTCGTAGGGCCCCTGGCAGAACGTCGCATAAGTCGCGTCGCGCGAATGCAGGTGATACAGCGCGCGCACCTGATCGGTGAAGAACGTGCATCCCACACACTGCTGCGCCGCGGGCCGCCCGGCAAACCACATGAAATAGTAGGCAATCAACATCTGACGCCCCTCGAAGGCATCCAGCAACGAGGTCGTCCCACGCGCCCCGTGAAGCGGCGTGGCGCCATCCACCGCAACCATCGGCAATCGTCGTCGTGCCGCGGCGATCGCGTCCCCCTCTGCCGTGTGCGCTTTCTCGCGCACGCGCAAAGTGTCGATCTGGGTCTGAAACGTGGCGCGGTCGACGACCGCGGGTGCTGCAAGGTTCACCTGGCTGTCTGGCATGCTCGTCTCCTGGCAAGGGGGAGAATCGAAAGAATGCAGCGGGTGGGCGCTCTCCTGGCCCGGGTTGAAGTATGCGCTCGTTCGCGCACGGCGGCTCGCGGAGATGGGACGGATGTGAGCCCGACGCGCTCTTGCACGAAAGGCTGGCGCCCGATAGCGTACAGTCGGGCGCATCCGGCAAAGGTCGGGACAAACCCGACAATGCCGGTGGCCAAAACCACGTGAAACGGCAGCCCAAAAGAAAAAGAGCCGCACATGGCGGCTCTGAATCTTTGGACTTTTCATTCCGCGCTTTGTCTGCGCCTGAGCGATGGTCCTAATTGACTTCAACTTCTGGCGGAAGGGGTGGGATTCGAACCCACGATACGCCTAAACGTATACCGGATTTCGAGTCCCAGTTGCGACTGGCGCGCTGCCCGGAGAACCGCATGGATACTAGGCTACTGGCCGCGCATCCAGTGCGTCGAGTGTCGTGTTTTGCGCCCTTTTGGTCAATATTTCCCCCACCTTTTCGGGGCACAATGGCGACAGGAGAGGTGACCATGTGCAGCCACTACGAAGCAGTTCGCGACGTCGATCGCCTGATCGCGGCGTTCCGTGTTCAGGCCATGCCCTCATACGGCTCAGCCGACCTCTGGCCGCGTCGAACCGGCCTCATGGTGCGCCGACCGCCCGAGCATGAAGCAGGCGACGAGGCGGTGCCTGAGCGCGAGGCTGTGGCCGGCCGTTGGGGGCTTGTGCCCTGGACCGCACGCGGCGACGGGATCGCCAAGGCAGAAAAGCTCAGCACGTTCAACGCCAGAGCCGAGACGGCCGCCAACTCGTTCACTTTTCGTGGTGCCTGGTCGCGCGGCCAGCGCTGCATCATCCCGGCCGAGGCTATTTACGAGCCAGATTGGCGAAGTGGCAAAGCGGTGGCCACCCGCTTCACGCGCACAGACGGCGCGCCGTTGGGTGTCGCCGGGCTGTGGGACCGGTATCGCAATGCCGCCGGCGAGACCGTGGAGAGCTACACCATGCTCACGATCAATGCCGACGAACACCCTCTGTTCAAGCACTACCACCAGGCCAAGAAGGAAAAACGCATGGTCGTCATCTTGCCGGACGGCGCATATGACGACTGGCTGACAGCGCCTGTCGAACGCACGCGCGAATTCCTCGAGCCCTATCCGGCCGACCGCCTCATCGCCGAGCCACAGCCGCGCGCCGGCAACTGAGCTGTTACCAAGCTGACGGCGAAGACGCTACCGTAACGGTTACGATTACTGTTTATCCATACAGCATTTGTAGCCATGAACAATCCATTCCTGTCCGACAACGGCGTCCTCGGTCGTGTACCGGGTGAGTACGTCGCGCGCGGCGAAGCCCTGCTCCCAGATCCCAACACCGCGCCGAAGGACGCCTACGACGTCGAGGCCGACGGCGGGCCGGACCTCGGTCGCGTTCTGCTCCATTACGAGCGCAAGACGGCGAAGAAGGGGCGACACAGTCACAAGTTCTGGTCGTGCGCACGCGCGGAGCGCCTGGATGCTCCGTTCTAGCCCATACCCGGCGCTCACCGCTGACGAGGCCAGAGCCCTTTACGATGCGGCACCGTCTCCGCAGCTGCACCGCGCGCTGTGGGAGATTGCTAGGCTGCAGCGCATGGTCATCGACGCCGAGCGAATCTTCGCCCTTCGCGAGATGGCAGCACCTGGGATGGTGGATCCGGCGCGTCAGAAGGCGGACAGGTTCAGGCAGATGGTGCAGAAGGAGCCCTGCTGGATTGAGCGCAAGACCGAGCAGGACGCATCATTCGCGGCCATGGAGGCGTCATGGACGAAACGCCGCGTGCGCTAACTCTCGATCTGTCCCGCCGCACACTTTCGTCTCAGCTGCTCGGGCGGCTCATCTTCGACGCGGTCATGGACGGCGAGCGTGGCGGGCCGGTCCCTACGCATGCGCGCGTGAACCAGCGCACATACGACAACTACCTGGACTCATACCCGGTGGCACGTCTGTGCCCTGACCCGGACGGTGAGTCGATCTACGGCGTGCGGCTGGTCGTGGTGTCGCGCGCGGCATCGTAGGTCCCCGCCGCTGCCCCGTGTCGAATAGCGCCCGCTGCACGTAGGCCTGATACAGTGCATCCCAACTGATCAACGGAGATCGCCCGATGCCCTTGACATGATCGGCGTGGCCCGCGCTCGGCGCCGTGGTGGTTGCTACCCTAGTCGCACACAGCCCGGCTTCCGGGCAATCGGCGCGTAACGTCTATCCTCCGGATGGCTGCTCGTTCGCTACTGTGAGTGCGCAGGATCAAAAGAGGTACAAGTCCCGATACGACCGACGTGTACGTGACAAAGGCAAGGAGCACGCCGAGGCTTGGCTCCGTTCGTGGCTGTGTCCGACGCAAGCCGTGGCCGATAGGCGGCAACAGGCGCGGCAGCAAGGCCCAACTAGAGCCGATGGCACGCCCTGCCGTAGGACGCGCACCGAGATGCGGCCGGCATCCAGTGGCGGGAGCATGACGATGCTGCCGGTCGCGGTATGCGCTGACTAATGAGCTCGCGCGTCTAGACCGTACTCGTCAGTGTTCAATCTCGGCGCGCCATAGGCTCCCACTGAGTGACCGCCTTGATCCGCCTTTCCTCGTCGCGTAGCGACCGAAGAGCCTTAGTCTTCGTGGTGCGCAATGCTAGAAACAACCAAACCAGTGCTAGCACAAAGAAGATGGCTGTCTCACGACCTCCGAGGTACCCCATGTACACAGCGACGCACACGGCGAGCAGAGCAATCCACCCTGACCCGACCATTAAGAAAGCGACTGTCTCGCGTAACTTGAGCTCGGCCTTTACAGATTTCAGGCGATCAACTTCAGCGGGAGTCAGGTTCCTGGCCATGGCATCAGCGGTAGGTGAGTGAGGACTACTCGCTTTTAGCACGTTTTGTATCTATAGGTTGCTATTCTTGTCGACCGCTTTTACTTGAGCGGCTACAGCTGCTCGGTGGCGCGCCGCGCACTCCGCATACTGCGCTACCAGCCCGACTTAGGCCAGGGACAGATCTTCCTTGCTGCTCGGTCTCGGTGGCTTTAGCCTCCAGGACGCCTATCCTGACCCGCTGTTTCTGGCGGTTTTGACAGTACATCAACTGCCTCCTCGACAAGCAGTCGAGCTGCTAGTTCGGCCTCTATTTCATCGCAGATCTTGCGCTTTTCTTCATACTGGCGCCTAAGCGATGCTTGATTCTTGGATGGCAGACTGTTGTATCGGTTAATCCAATTCATCTGCAGTGCGTAGGTTCGCTGTAGATGGGTAGACGAAGTTCTCGATGGGGCCGGCGGACCGCTAGCGCGGCCGAACAGCCAAACTACGGCGATCAGACCAAGAATCACCAGGAGGATTGGACCGAGAGTTTCCACGACTGCCTCGCAACAAGAAACATTGCGACACACAGTGCCCGATGCCAAGTCAGATGTCCACCTGGAGCGAGGCCCGCCGTGTGCGTTCTGCGCATTCTTCTTCCATAGGCAGGCCTCTGGGCCGCCCATCCCGCTTACGGATCACACACCGCTGCCCTGGTCCCATAGAGCGTGCGGTTCATCACCACCTCCTGCCGCCTCGGGCATACTGCATCTTTCGAAACAGCGGGAAGCCACTGCCATGCATGAAGAGCAGTTCCGAAACTGGCTGGTGACGCAGGGCTTGCAAGATCGCCCGATCTCTGACGCGCTTTCCCGGTGCAGGCGCGTAGAGGGCCTGCTCGGGAGCCTTGACGGGCACTGGGACGGGGACCGCTTGCGTGGGGTATTGGGCAAGCTTGAGTATTCGGCAGACGATCGCAGGATGAACCAACCCAACCGCTCCGGGATTGCAATCGAGGGCGACACCTATAACGGGCTGGCGTCTTTGCGTTCTGCAATTCGCCGATATGCGGAATTCAGGTCCGCTCGTGCTTAGTTCCAGGCGGCGCATTACCGCGCGAGACACACGTCTCCCACGTACTCCTGCAGCCCCTTGATCATCGCGTCGCTTCGGGCGACTCGCTCGCGTAGGGCGAAATAATCCCGTTCAGCGGCGTCAGTAAGTCGGGGGCCGGCTGCATCATCCAGGCCGGCGGTGCCGGAGGCGGCGGGCACTCCAGCGGCGGGGCTGGGACATTGCGCGTTGACGCGCAGCCGCTTGCCAGCAACAACATCAGCACGCAGGCGGTCGATCTCATCGGTCGCATTGGTCAGTTCCTGGGTGTGTCGGGCGTCGATTGCCGCGACGGTCTTCTGGTGGGCCTGCTGCTGTTCCATCTGGCGGCGCGCGGCGTAGGCTGCGGCATCGGCGTAGGCCTGCAGGTCACGCGCATGGGCGGCCTGCACGGTCGCCATCTCTGCGCCGTGTCGCCAGCCCTGCCCCACGCCGACGGCCAAGCCGGCCACCAGCGCGCCTGCCGCAGCGCCCGCGGCGATGCCCCTCCAACCGGCGATCAAGGTCCATCCAGCCATGCGGGCACCTCTGCGGGTTGGGGTTGCGCCTGAGGCGCGATGATCGGCTGCATGATCCGCTCGACGGTCGTAGATGCCTGCTCGGCCTGGTCGGCTGCCTCACGCGCCTTGCGGGCTGACTCACCTGCTCTGCGCGCTGCCCGCGTCGTCTCCGGGCCGAGCTCGGCGGCGATGGCCTGGGTAGCCTGCGCTGCCTCTCGCGTTGCGTCTGCGGCTGCACGCACACTGTCCCGTGTATCCTGGGCACGCGCCCCGTAGGTATCGCGCACGGCCAGGATCTCTTGCACGTGACGGGCCTCCATCTGCTGCATGCTGTGCGTTGCCTCGATGCGCGATGCGGTGTAGCCCGCAATGCCGCCGGCCAGGGCAATGGCAATGCCAGTGGCGGCAGATCCGAGCGCAGCCAGGGCCGGACGGTTCAGCACGCAGAACCGGTCAAACTTGAGCCTAGATAGCACGTGCCACCCCCTTGAGTTCTGCAACCTCGGACGTCAACGTCTCGATCTGGCCGCGCATGGCGCGAACCTCCCCGCGCAGCTCGCCCACGACCTGGTGCAGGTCGTTGCGCTCCTGCGCAAACTTGTCCGCGCGCTCGTTGGCCGTGCGCGTGGCTACGCGCTCCTTGTCCAGTTGCTCGGACAAACGGTTCACCAGGTCGACGTGTGCGTTGTTGTTGGCCTTGTCCAGCTTGTTGGACTTGTAGGCGCCCCAGGCCTGATTCAGCACCAGGCCTACGACGGCCAGCCAGCCTCCCCAGCCGGCTATCAGCTCTTGCGTTACGCCCGTCATCAAGCCCCCAACACGCCCTTGGCGATTTCCCAGCGGCGCTGCCGGTCGGCCAGTCCGTTGGTGCCGCCGTTGATCCGCCGCGTGAGCGCGACGAAATCGCCACGGTCCGCGATCTCGTTGCAGCCGTGGGCGCGCCACCACCAGCCGGCCGAGCGCGCCGCCAGTGGCGCATCCTCCAGCAACTCAGGCGAGCGCATGACGTCGATGCCAAGGGCCGCCGCTGCCGCCGTATAGTTGGCGCGCCCCGTGATCTGGATCAGGCCGCGACCACGGAACCGGCTGCCGTCGCCCGGCTGCGTGTTGCCCAGGTCCGCCCTGCCCTCATATCGCTGCTGCGCCGGCGTCGGCCCCCAGATCTCGCGCGTGTGCACGAAGCCGCCCGACTCATGCCCGACCTGCGCGATGAAGGCCGCCGCGCGCGCGGGCGACGCGATGCCGAACTCGAACAGCGTGCCCTCGACCGGGCCATACCACCGCTCAGCCAGCGCAGCAGACAAGCTGCCCGCCCTGCGGAACTCCTCTCGTGTCATGTTGAACACCGCCCCTCCCAGGACGCAAAAAAGCCCGCTCGTGGCGGGCTGGTGGAACTGCGATGTGAAGGCCTCCGGTTCAGGGGCCGGTGACTGTCGCCGGAATTGGGGTTGCGGGCCAGGCCCAGAGCTTGGTGTCCCGATCGTTCAGATCTGGGTTGAACAGACACTTGAGCACCTCCTCGTCGAGCTTGTGTCTGCGTCGGAGCGCTGGCGGGCTTGGTGGAATCTTTGCATATTGCGTCTTGTCGCCTGCTTCACGATCGCGGATTTCAACAAAGCGCAGACCTCTCTCGTCGCGAAAAGCGAACATATCTTTCGGCATATCGATCTCCTATGGTGAGCGCACATCCTATGACGCTTCGCTTCCGGGACGCCAGTGAGGGGGCATTGCAGATGGCATGCCACTCATTGACTGAGTTCACACTACAGCCGCACCAGTGAGCTGGTCGATCCAAGCCGCCCCATTTCCATAGCACCAGACCACCCGCCCGTCCGTGCGATGCACCGAGATCCACGCTACGCGATCGCCCGGCACCATCTGCGTGACAGGCGGCAGCGTGGCCATGGTGTAGAGGGTCTGGCCCACCGGGCCGACGAATGCCCTGCCCTCGTCCTGTGTCGTGCTCATGCGGTCTCCTGCGGCCAGTTGATGGCCTCGATATCCTGCGCGGTGGTGGCCGCGGCGATCTGATCCTCCAGCGCCTGGCGCGTGCCAGACAGCGTGCCGTGGATCACGCGGTACTGCTGGTCGTTGGCGTGGATGCGCTGCGCCAGGTCCTGGCGATCGATGCCACGTTGGGCTGCAGCCATGTCGATCCAGGGCGTCGCCGCGCCGGCGTTGGCCAGCAGCGCCTGCGCCTCGGACACCTGCACGTGCCAGCTCTCGCGCTCGCGGTACGGGTAGCCGGCGGCCAGCGCGTCGGTGGCCTGGTTGTAGGCGGCATTCACGCGCGCCCGGGCCGCGGCGCGCAGCGGCTCGAGCGGTTCAGGCACGGCCGTGTCCCAGGCCGGCCAGCCCGCGATCTCGACGGGCATGTGCAGGACAGGCGGCGCGGTGCCGACCTGCTCGCCGTCATCGTCGAACTCCGGGGTGCCCGGCAGATGCGCCAGCAGCCCGGCCTCGTCCAGCGGCACGCGAGCGATGAGCGGGCCGTGCCCGTCCCAGCTGGCCTGCCAGACGGTTTGACCTGCCGGCGGCTCGCCGAGGATGTCGACCAGCACGTGGCCGTCGTGCTCGATGGTGCCGACCATGCGCTGCAGGGCCGGCGCGTCTTCGCTGGTGGCCAGGTCGGCCACCGGCATGCGGATGATGGTGCGTGTGGTCATGCTGCGACTCCAAGGGCAAGCATCTCTGCGTCCGACACGTCGAGCGGGTACGCGGTCAGAAACCTCATCGGGCCATTCGACGGCCCGCGTTCCGTGGCGCTGCCATAGATCGCGGACATGCCGACGTGCAGCGTGTCGAGCTGCGGACGCTGGACCGGCTGCACGTTGCGCGTGATCGCGCCCCCATCTGAAGAGATGCGGAGCTGGTCGGGCGCGTACGAAACAACGGTCGTGGTCCAGCCCGAAAGTGGCGACGGCGCCGACGCATTCACAGCGGTCCCATCCAGTGATCGGATGGCAGCCTGCACACGGTTCGGCATTGCTTGGCACAGGCCGATGCCCCGGTTGAACAGGCCAGCGCCGGAGAGCCACCAGGGACCGCGCCGCTCAGCTGCAAACGCCTGCGGCGGGCAGAACCAACGCACCACGATCGTTCCTCGGTCGGGGCCGATGATGCCCGAGATCGGCATCGTTGCACTGCCCTCTGCACGCATCGCCGCGGCGAGCGTATCGCCAGGGATGACCGGGCCTGCAACATTGGTCTCGATGAGCTGCGGCAAGATGAAGTACACCACCCCACCGGCGCGCACATTGACATAGGCCCGCGCGTCTGTAGAAGACCCGTTCCCGAACGAGATGCGTCGGACGTATCCCGCCGTCAGCGGCGTGTATGACTGGCCGCCGCCCCAGAACGACATCGCGCAATCCCCGCTTCCGCGCACGTACATGCTTGCGCTGTGTGGGTTGGTGTTCCCGGTGAAGCCAGAGAAAGTGATGATTGCCGTAGCGGATGCCGAGCTGTTGGTGAGGCGGTAGACCTTCCCCGTGTGGCAGATCGCGGAAAGGCCAGCCCGTGCCAGTTCGGATGCGTCGTCGACCACTTCCAGCACCGCTCCCTCGCCGCTGAGGTTCATCCCCGCCGTGTCGACAGGGTTTGCCGTCCTGCAGGTGAGTTTGTTGACCAGGGCCTGGTAGACGCTGCGGCCTTGGGGTCTGCCCTGGAGGTCATGAACCACCGGCAAGACGTTCGGCGGCGACCTCACCAGCATTCCTGCAGCGTTCAACTCCCATGCTTCGCTCGCACGCTCGAAACGCAGGCGCGGGTCCAGCGTCTGGCGCGTGAAGTCCAGATGCAGGCTTGGCCGCAGACCGATTGCGGAACCACTCAGGCGGGCATCGACACGCGCATCGACCCCCGCCTTCAGCACTGCCGGGCTGACGCTGCGGGGATCGGTCCCCACACCGGCCACGGCCTCGGCAGACGTCATCGGCACCAGACCAGACCCGCCGCCCCCGCCGCCGTGCTTGGCCGCCCCGATCGCCAGCACGCGCGGGCTCACCGTGCGCTGGTCGGTCACGACGCCGTCCAGCGCCTCCTGCTCGGTCATGGCCGGCACGGCCTCCTGCGCGCCCATCGCCGCGCGCGCCGCGATCGCCGTGGATGCCGTGAGCACCTGCCGGCCGACGTCGGTGGCGTCCGTGATCTGGATGGCAGTGTGTGTGTGGCCCAGGGCCGAGTACCGCGCGTTGCCCTCGGCCACGACCAGGGCTCGAAGAAATCCGTTCCACAGCGAGCCAGTCGTGATGTGGCCGCTGGGCCCATCTGCCGGCGCGCCGGTGACGGCGACCAGGCGCTCGCTACCGTCGATCGTGCCGACAGCCGGCAAGCCACCGATCTTCTTCACCGCCGTCGTGGCCGCCACCTGCTGCAGCCGCGGGCTGGTCAGGCGCTGGGCGTCGCTCGTGCCCTGGATGGCCTCGAGCTCAGACATCATGATGACCGTGCTCTGGGCGCCGATCAAGATGCGCACGTCCGCCGCGGTCAGGGCGCCGAGGATCGCCCGGCCCAGCGCGCTCGAGTCGGTGATGTCATCTGACATGTGCCTGTGCCCGAGCGGGGAGAACATCGCGGCTGTGAGCGCTTCCACCTTCGCCTGCAGCCACAGCTGCCAGAACAGGTTGGGGGTCAGGTAGAAGTCGGGGCCCGACGCCGGCTGCGCGAGCAGCGCGTCGTCGTCCCTGACGGACGTAGCGGGCGGGTTGTCCCGAACCCGTTTGAAGAGTGCAGTGGCCAAGTCAGGCTCCTACGTACTGGATGAAACAAAACGTCCTGCGATCAGGCAGGACGTTGGTGACTAGGGCTGGGGTGTTGGGCCCGCTGTGCGCGTGGCCCAGCGATGGATCGAACTCGTGCTGCTTCGCGCCTCCCCCGACGCCTGCCGGCCCCCGGCGCACGCCAGACTTGTTGCTGCCCTGGCCGTGCGCGCCGGCGACGTCGGTGCTCACATTCGTGATGCGTGCCTGTGACGTCTCGGATGCGATCTGGCCGGCGTCATCGGGCACGCACAGCTCCACGAAGAAACCGCGCATGTCGGTCGTGCCGTTGCTGCCGTCGCAGATGGCCCAGCCGGCGGGCGGCGCGCCGTCCTCCCATCCGATCATGCCGTGCCTGGCGATCAGCGCCTCATCGGTTGCGCGATACAGCACCAGCCGCCGCGAGCGCAGCCGGATGTCGATGTTGGCGTACGCCTGATGACGGTGCCGCCCTCCCTCCGCGATCAGGTAGACGTTGTCGGTGCCGGCGGCCACCTCCACCGGATCCCCGTGCATGTGGTCGGGTACCTCGGAGGTGGTGCCTGTGACCGTATTGCGGCGCGGGCGAGACGCCGCCGCAGCGCCCGCCGACAGGTAGCGGCCGGCCGCGGTCATGACGGCCATGATCCGCTGCTGGCTGATCGGGTGCGCTGACAGGAATCCGATGCCGGCCTGCAGTGTGCCGGGCGCGCCGGTCTTCTTCGCCCAGGTCAGGCGCTCTTCCGGCAGCGCGCCGAGCATCGAGGCGCGATCGAACGTCGCTGTGTGTCCGTGCCGACCTGCGGGGCGCGGCGTGTTCGCGGCGTTCGCCGTAACCGTCACCTGGCCGCTGCCGGGTGGTGGGCGGTAGAACGAATTGGTGTTCTGGACGGTCGGTCCGACGTGGTCCGGCACGTCTTGCAACACGACGTTTGCGTTGGCGCCAGCCGCTGCCAGAGCCTGACCGCCCACTGCATCGCCCACCAGGAAGCCACTGCGCGCCCAAGCCGCATAGCCGGTCGGCAAGCTGCCGGTGTAGGGCACGATGCCTCCAACGGGAATGGCGGTGCCCCCGCCGTCACTTGGGTACAGTGAGGCGCTGTAGAGGGTTCCCTGCATCTGGTACACGCCTCGGCCGATCATCTCCGGCTGCGCGGTGATGCGCACAAGCGCGTTGCGCAGGCCGCGGATGTTCGGAAGCGGCACGACGTCGCCCGGGCTGTACTGCACCCCCAGCCCCATCATCTGCCAACTGATCCGCCCCGTCGCCTGCAGTGCCAATCGGCGCTGAACTGCGCGGCGGCGGGCTTCCGTGCGGCGATAGACGCCTGGCAGCCGCAAGTCGCTGCGCGTGGCCGCGTAGCCCTGGCTCGCGTCATCGGGCGCGACATCGGTTTCCGGGCGGGTGGCCCAGCCGCTCGCATCGCCGCGGTCGGTGAAATACACCGACACCTGCGTCGGCACTTCGCTGGCCGCGGCGCACGTCAACTTCACGCTGTTGTAGATGATCTGGTTGGCCGGGATCATCGGCAGGATGTTCGTGGCAGCGATGTCGGGCACGACACGGATCGCATCGCCCCTGTATCCCCAGAACACCTCGGCGTAGGTCTGCAGCAGCTGCAGGGCCTCGCGCTCGCTCATCGGATCCTGAATGCACAGGCCGGTGCGGGCGCGGGGCACGCCGCTGTACAGGCTGTCGCACGCATCTGCTGCCTCGTCGAACCCCACCGGCTCGCGGCGCAATCCCCACGGCGCGGTGACGAAATCGCGCATGTGCAGCGCCGGGTTCTCGGTCCAGTAGGCGCCGTCTAGGCCATAGCCCGACGCCATCAGCCCACCATCGCCAGCAACGTACAGTCGTCCGTCAACCTCCACCATGGCACGGATGACGCCGCCAAGGGGGCTGGGGTGTACGCGCCACCCGCCGACGTTGACCGCAAACCGCCCGTCGTCACTGGCAAGAACGAATCGGCCCTCGGCTACGGCGACTGCCGTGATCCCAACACCGGCGCCAAAGGGCGACGCCGACACGGTCCACGTCTCGCCGCCGTTAGTGCTGGAGGCAAGCATCCCGCCGTCACCCGCCGCCAGGACCGAGTCGCCGCTGCCACCAAGCGCGCGGATGGCTGATGCGCCAAGACCGGAGTCGCGCAGCGTCCATGCCGACCCGTTGATGCTCGTCGCGATCTTGCCGTCGTCGCCGGCCAAAACCAGAAGCGAAGTAGAAGCGTGAGCTGCGCGGATGGCCGACGTACCAAACCCCGCATCCACTGCCGTCCAGCTCGTCCCGCTGGTTGACCGCGTTGCAGCGCGGCCGCCTGTACCGCCCACGACGTGAGTGTTGCTCCTGAAGGCTGTGGCGAGCATATCGCCCCAACCACTGAGCGCCCCAAGCTGGACCCAGCTATTCGCGCTGGCGTTGACGCCGCGCGCGGTTGACCCGCTAGCGCCGGCCGCCGCCCAGTTGGAGTTGTTCGCGTTGTTCACGGCCAGGACGGCGGACGTGCCGAATCCGCCCGCGCGCATCTCCCAGCTGCCGGTGCCTTGCTGGCTCGCGAGCTTGCCATCGTCCCCGCCGGCGAGAATGGTACGGTTGGCCGACGTCGTGCCGCTCGAGGTCAGCGCCCGAATGGTGGAACCGCCGAACCCGGCGTTCACCGCCGTCCAGTCGCCGGAAGGCCGGCGGGGGTCCAGGCATTTGCGACCTCGCACACGGAATTGCACCTCGGGCAACTCGGTGTCGCCGGTCTGTGGCACATAGCCCACCACGACGAACGCCGTGCCGACGTAGGTGTCGGCGAATCCGGCGATCGCGGCAGCCAGGGTGGCATCCACGCTGGACTGATCGCCCATGTAACGCCGGTAGATTGTGACGCCGGTACCAGGCACGCTGAGGCTGGTCGTGTTGTTCTGGTTGAGGTCCTGCCACTCGCCCGCCTTCACACGCACCTGGGTGATGGCGGCGATGGGCCCCTTGCTGATGGCCGTCGCCCAGATGTAGCCGCTGCCGCTGGGCCAGGGGTCAACCAGGCGCGGGCCGGCCACCTCCTGCTCGCCGTAGACGATAGGGATGATCTCGGAGAACCCCGAATAAGCGTCGGTCTGGCGGGTGTTCTCCAGCCGGTTGATCGTGGCGGCGTCGGGCTTGTTGATGCGCTCCGGCTCGACATAGCTGGGCAGGCGCAGCGGATCTCGAGTAGCCATTATTCCGGCGCTCCCGTAAGGGTCATCTGCACATCAGCCCGCGTGCCAGACACGATCCGCGTCAGCCGCGGCGGCCCGACCATCAGGACGCGCCAGGGCTGCTGGTAGCGGGGGTGATGGAAGCGGACCTCGTAGCCTCGCGCTGCCCAGTAGAAGTCCTCCAGGTACTGCTGCTGGGCAGCTGTCAGCGCCGGATGCGTGATCGTCAGGGTGCGTTGCTGTGCGGGGAATAGGTGGATGACCCACGGCGTGCCATCCTCTGCACGCTCCAGCACGGTGCCGTCGAGCACGTCCTCCCCGTACCCCTCGGTGGCTACGCACAGGCGCGGATAGTCAAGCATTTCGCGACCTCGTCATGATCTTGGTGGTGCTCTGGTTGACGGCGAGCAGCGTGCCCTCGGGACGCGTGTGCCGCGCGAACGGAGGCAGGATGCGGTCGCGCGGCACGGTGCCGGCCGAGCGGTCGATGTTGATGGTCAGCCATTCGCCGGCTTCCGGGGTGTCAGCGACGAACCCAGACATCAGGTGTAGGCTGCCCGCCCCCTTCTCGCCGATGTACGGCACGCTGGCTTGATCCGCGTAGGGCACCCCGTCCTCATCGACATACAACCTGTCCGGGGCCAGGGCATGGCCCAGGCTGAATGGCTTGCGGATGTACTCGCCCCACATGGCCAGCATGGTGTGCCTGCGGTCGTCGTTTCGGATGGCGAGGGTGCACCCGGTGGCGGTGGTCCTCAGACCCCGCACGTAGCCGCTGAGGTACGGAACGCCGTCAACGACAATGTCCGGGCCGGTCGTGAAGTGATAGACCTCGTCCAGCTCGATCGTCAGGGCGTACCAGGGGAACAGTGCGCGCCGCGTCAACGCCTCGGCCTGATCTGGCGAAAGAATGGTCATCCCGTCACCTCCAACGCGTGCCTGCCTGATCGGCTGACGGCTTCAATCAAGTTGTCCTCCAGCGTCTCGATCGCCCGCGTCACGTTGCGCGAGCCGTCGTCCGAATTGGTCACCGCCTGGCGGATGGCGCGGATGGTCTCGTCCATCACCGGCTTGAGCAGGCCCACCAGCACCTTGCCCTGCTGCTCGGCGGCATCCTTGTTGGCACGTTCGACCGACTCGTTCGAGCGCTCCTGCAGTTGCGACAGGGTCTTGAGGTAGGCGTCGTTGTTCGCGGCACGGCCAGCCTCATCGAGCAGGCCATAGGCATTGCTCGCCGCCGCCATTGCCTTGGACACCGCATCGGCAATCGCTGCAGGATCATTCAGGGATCCGGCCAGACCCGCATAGGTCTGGAACTGTGCGTCGTAGTACCCATGCCGCGCCGAGTCGCTGCCGAGCTGGTCAAGGATGATGCGTTCTTGCAGCCCGCCGATCGACTGCGCGATGCTGTCGCGCGCCGATTGCTGGGCGTCGGCGAACGCCTTGGCGCTGGCCTTGGTGGCCTCGGCCATGTCGTCCAGGCCGGTGACGTAGTCGGCGAAAGCCGGCGTCAGTCGGAGCAGCGCCAGGTACGTCTCGTCGAACTCGGGCCCGGCCAGGCGCGCTGCCTCCACCATGTCGTGGAAGCTCGCCCGGGTCGTGGGCATCTGCAGGCCCAGGGCCTCGAAGCCATCGAGCAGCGACCGCTGGCTTCGCGCAGCCTTGCCCGCCGGATCGATCGTGTCGTTGTAGGAAGCCGCCAGCGAGTCGATCTCGTCGTGCGTGGCCTTCTGCGCGTCGGCGGCGATCGATGCGGCCTCTGCGGCCGCCTCCATGTTCCAGATGAACTCCTTCAGCGCGCGGTTCGCCGGGTCCAGCGCAGCAAGCTCGCGGCGGCGCAGTTCGACCGTGTCGCCCTCAAGCTGCAGGATTCGGCCTTCCAGGCCCAGACGCTCCTGTTCGCGGGCGTCATCGACCTGCTTGAGCGCTTCAGCAGCGGCTTCGCTCGCAGTCAGCACGATGTCCAGCCCATCGCCCAGGTTGAGCAGCGCGGCCGTTGTCTTTGCGCCCCCTTCACCCAACGCCATGTTGGCCGTCAGCAGGGCCTGCATCTCGGCGCGGGTCTTCGGCACTTCCAGGCCCAGTGTTGCGAACCCCTCCGTCACACGCTCAGTGACGTGCCCCACGCGCTCAGCTTCGGACCAGTAGTTCTGGTAGGCGTTGGCCAGCAGGCTGGTGGCCTCTTCCGCGCTGCCCACGTAGTCGATCAGCGCGGACGCGAACCTGAAGGTCTGTGCAGCGGCCGGCGCGAAAGGTAGGAAGCTCAAGCCGATGCGCAGCTCTTCGGCGGCGACCACCGCCGCAACGAACGCGTCGTGCAGTTCGACAAGCTTCCCATCGTCCAGCGCTGCGAAGTCCTTGCCCTGCAGCATCCGGCCGAACATACCGGGCATCTGGTCGGATGCAGACTGCCACGCCTGCAGCGACGCCTGAGCAAGCTGCGCGGGCAGCAGGTTCAGGGCTTCTTCCGCGCTGAGCGTCGTGGCGCGCATGCGGTCGAACAGCGTGCCGGCGTAGTTGTCGCCCTGCCCCGTCTCGCCGAATGCCGCGCCCGACGACAGCATGCCGCCGGCGCCCACGCCGCCCCTGCCTTTCTCCGAGCCTTCGAAGCCAGCCCAGAAAGCCGCGAGGCTGATGTCCGCGCCCACCGTCTCGAAAAGACCGTTGATGCCGTCGGTCGTCGCCTGGATGGCCTGCTGCACAGCGCTGGACGCACCGCCGCCGCTCGGGCCCTCAAGGAACTGCACGCCGTTGGCAGATGCCACGGTAGTGCCGCGGCGAGGGTTGTAGAGCGCGTCGTTGACGGCCAGGCCGTATTGCGCGCCGGAGCGGGTTTCGCCGGCGAACTTGCTGTCGATGAAGCTGCCGATCGTGCTGCCGATCGCGGCGCCAATCGGCCCGCCGAAGTACTGGCCAACGGCTGTGCCCACGCCTGAGCCCCAGTTGCCCTGGGTCAGATCGTAAATGGCCTTGCCGTAGCTGAGGACGTTCCCGGCCTGGCCGGCAATCTTGCCGATCTCGGCGGAGTTCTTCGCCAGCGATGCGCCAAGCTCGCCCATCTTCCCGGTCATCCCGGACATGCGCATGCCGAGGTTGCCGAGCGAGTCGCCCAGCGAGCCGCCGAAGTTCGTGAATAGGCCGCTGACGCTGGAGAGGTTGATGCCGCCCGCGCCGCCCGCCTGCCCTCCCAGGCCCAGCGCGCTCGTCACCGCGCTGGCCGCACCCTGCGCAATCGGCTGGATGATCGGCCGCAACACCAGCGTGTTGAACAGGTTCTTCAGCGTGTTGATGAAGTTCTTGCCGAACCCCTCGCCGCTCTCGAAGCCGCGCAGCAGTGCGTCGGTCAGGCTCTGGCCGATCTGCTCGTTGTAGCGGACCTGTTCGTCTGCAAAACGCTGCGCGGCCTCCATGCGGTCAATCTCGGCAGCCGCCTGCGCCGATCCGCTTTGGGTTTCGCGAAGCTTCTGAAGCGCTCTGATCTCTTGGTCGATAAGGTCGATGCGGGATGCTTCAGCCTCGTTCGCAACTTCGGTTGCGCGGGCAGACTGCAGCTTCGCTATCGATGCGTCCGTCTCCGCCATCGCCAGTTGAATCACGCTCTCGCGCGAGAGCCCGAACTGCGCGATCTGCTGACGCAGCTGAAGGAGTTGCTGCTCACCCGCTTCAGCCGCCTGTTGCGCAGCCTGCAGGCTCTCGGGAATCGCGTCGCGAGCCTGAGTGGTGTGCTCCTGGCTGATGCGCATCAGTCCTTCCACGTACTCGCGGTCGGTGATGATATTGCGCTTGCGGGCCTCTTCGAGTTGCTTGGTGCTCGTCTGGAGGTCGGCCAGAGCCTTGCGTTGCGGAAGAGCGCGGTCGACCACTGCCTGCATCTGCTCCGCCAGGCGCTTCTGTTCATCGCCCAAGCTGCGCGCTGGGGCAGACGAACGGCGCGATGCTGCAGCGGACGCGTCGATGGCGGCCGCATGTTTGCGCGCGCGCTCCAAGTCCTCTTCGGAGAAAACCAGCTTCCCAGCCTTGACCAGCGCGTCCAATTGCGCGCGCTGGGTCGTCAGGCCGGCGATCAGCGAGCGGTCGGTCAGGTTCTCCAGGTACTTCTTGCCTGCCTCGTCGGTTTTGACGAGGGCGGCGTTGAGAGTCGTAACGCTGGCCGCTGCTTGGACTGCTTGGTGGCCGACACGGCTCATCTCGTTGCTCAGCGCAACAAACCCAGCGGCAGACGATTGAAGCGTGCTGTTTGCGCTGGCATATGCGCTGTTCAGCGCAACGATCTCTTGAACTGCGGCTTTCGGCGGCTGGAAGTTTCGCTGCAGTTCTTCCAGAACCGGCAGGAGCGAGTCTCCGCGCGTCCTCGCTTCATCGAGCTTGGCAGAAAACTCGGCGATCTGCTCTGCTGTTGCGCCGGCGCGGATCATCGCCCGCTGAGCGCGAGTTTCGAGTTCGCTGTAAGCATCCGCCGCGTCACGAATAGCCTTTTCATGGGCACGCTCAGCATTCACAAGCTCGCCAGCCCGCGCGTCAGCATTTAGAGTGCGGAACCTCGCGATAACCTCATCCAGCGGCTTCGACAGACCCTGAAGGACACGGTCCAGTTCTGCCGCTTCGCGGCTGGCATTGGCGAAGGCCATGGCGCCAGCACCGACGGCGACGGACAGACCGGTCATCGCAAGGCCGACGGGACCCCCAACGAGCGCGAGCAGGCGGCCTGCCATCGTCACGTTGGCAGCGGTCGCCGCGTTCAAGGCGGTGCGTGCTGCAGTCGCCTGTGCGTCTGCAGCGGCCAGCGCTTGCGTGGAGCGGGCGTGAGCGGCCTCGACGGCTATGGCCTGGGCGCGCGTCTCCGTGATGCCGCGCAGGCCTGCGATCTTCGCCAGGTCTGCCGCCGTGCTGGCGTGTGTGGCTTGGGCCTCACGCAGGCTGGCCGATGCCGATGCTTCAGCAGCCACGGCGGCGACCACCTTCTCGCTCGCTGCCAAGCTGGCCGCGCGCGCAGAGTTGACTGATTCGACTGCCGCCTTGCCCAAGCCAAGCGTATAAAGGCTGAGCCCGGCCACAGCAGATCCGCCGACCACGCTGGCGATGGCTTCGAAATTCTCGCCGAGCACATCGATGCCTGCGGCCAGGCCGGCGGTTGCGCCATAACCCTCATTGGCCCACCCGATGTATTCGGTGAACGAGTTGCGCAGGTTGCCGAGCGCGTCAGCGACCGTCGTCGGCATGTCCGCCACTTGCTTGCGCACGACGTCGGCCATCTCGACCAACGTACGGCTCATATCTTCGACGGAAATTTTGCCGTCCACACCGAGCTTCCGTACTTCCTCGGCCGTCCTGTTGGTTGTCTTGCCGATCAGGTCAATGATCGATGGCATTGTCGATGCGATGGACGACCACGCGTCCTGGTCGATCTTTCCGCGCTGCAACGACTTAGACAGGGCGTCCATTGCGGACGCGCCACGGTCGGCGCTGGCGGCGTTGACCACGAGCAAGCCGCTGAAGGTGTCGATGGCATCAATGCTTTGGTCAAGGGAAAGGCCCATCGAGCGAAGCGTTGGGCTCATTCGAATGAAGCCTTCGCGCGTCTCTTCGATAGACCGATATGTGTCGCGAGCGGACTGCGCCATGCGTCGCTGCACTGTTTCGTACTCGCCGGCATCCTTGGTCGCCATGCGAATGCGGCTGGCATATTGGCCCCAGCTGTCCGCCATCTCAACGATTTTCATTGCCGACAGCCCGGCAAGCGCGCCAGTGATCAACCGGCGCACAGAGGCTGCAGCAGCACCGGCAGCACCCTCGGTGCTCTTCAGCGCTCTATTAACCTCGCTCACGCCTGCCTGCGCGCCGAGCCCGTGCTTTTCGAGCTCGGAGAGCGCGCGAGCGGTGTCGTTCGCGCGCTGTTCTGCCGATCGGCTGTCAATCGTGATGACTAGGCGGGATTCGCTGGTGGCCATTTCGTCCAGGCATAAAAAAAGCCCGCTCAAGGCGGGCAATAAAAAGCCCCGCACTTAGCGGGGCTCTGCGGGCAGTCGGGGCTACTGGCCCGCGGCTGTTACTTCTTTCTCTCGGTCAACCAAGCAGCCTTCGAAAGCATCCTTGAGGCGCTGGTCTGTAACCCTATCTATCTCGTATCCAAGGGCAATTGCCGCTTTGGATGCAGCATCCAGAGTTGTCGTCTGCGCAATGCGCGTCTCAGCAACATTACGGCGTACGCCGAGCGCCTTGGACTCATGCACCGCCAAAGTCAGATACGACTGCTCGAAGCATGTCCGCGCAGCATTAAACGCCGTCTTCGCCGTCATCACACCCCAGGCCTTCGCCTGCGGGCTGAGCTGGTCGGGAGCGGCGGCCACCGTCAATCCCGGCCCAGCAAGCACCACAGCCGCCATCGCTGCGGCCAAACATCTAAGCTTCATCTTCGTCTCCTAGTGGGTAGGAGACTGTAGCCGAACGAGAAGGCAAAAGCGCCGACCGGGAACCCGAGCTAGTGTCTAGGCGGTCGGCCGTCCTGACGTCGTCGAGCAAGAACTTTTCGCCGATTCACGTCTTTCTGCTCTCTGAAGGGGTTCATCCGAAGCAGACGCTCAAGCAACCAGTCCACCTCCTGGACGCCACAGTGCCGAGCAAACACCATAAGGCCGAACAGCTGGATGACCCCTATGACAATGGGGCCTGACCAGCTACCCATCCCAGGAAATATTAGGGCATCGGCCAAGACGGTGATGATCACGACGAAGAGGAAGCGCTCTTCCTTGCGCCGGTCTCTCTCATGCTCGAAATTCTGCTCGAGGTTCACGGCCGCTTTGGAAGACCGCGAGATGTCTCTGTGCGACGCCTCCTCGATCATGGCCTCCAGATCACCACCGCTACCTTGGTCGCTCATTTCTTCTTGGGAAATCGTTTTCGATATTCGTCAGCTATTAAGTCATCCTCGATGACCGCACTGCGAGAGTAAGGGCTGTACACCTGCGCCCACGCACTCCTATCGTCATGGACAATATCGACCAACTTGAAGGGGCTAACGTCCTTCAGCTTGGCAACTGCTTTCGATATTTCCTTTGCTTCGTCGGCGTCCCAAAAATCTTCGTCCAAGTCATCGACAGCCCAGAACCCATCGCGAATCTTCCCGGATCCGAACGACGAGACCTTTCTGTAGACACTCGGAAGAACGGGCCCGTAGTCCCAGGCCTCGAACAGCTCCCCATCAATCAGACGCTGACCTGTGCGCCCAAGGTACAGCATGTGGGCGATATAAAGGATTTTCTGCAGCTGCAGGTTGGTAAGCGTCCATCCGGACGCAGCGCAAGCGTGCTTTGCCGCTTCTAGCGGGCCGACACTCATGGTGGTCTCCAGACAGTTTGTAACAAAACATTTAGGCAAGCAGTCAACTGTACTTTAATACAGCACTTTAAGCAATGCCTCAACCATCATATGGGGCAAGCTCCGCCATACAAAAGGGCGGCCCAAACACCGCCGCACACATCGCCTCGACCTGTTGCGCCCTGCCCAGTCTAGAAGACCTGCCAAACGATGCTGGCATCGCCATGCAGCCTCATCGAAGCCGCATGACGCTGGTGTCAGCCCATGCCTTGCCACGGCCTACCTCGGCCAGCCAGACCGGGCCAGATCATGGCTCGCCCTGCCTAGCCGCGCCGAAGCTCGGTGTACTGCGTGACGGCTACCGCCATCGTCTAGCGCCCTCTCACGAAGACGCTAGACGCTGTTTGCAGCCCATGCCCTGCCTAGCCCAGCCTTGCCACGCCTGAGCGAACCTTGCATCACCTTGGCTGGCCTAACCGGAACTTGCCACACCTCGTGACGCCAATTGCGTCGAACAGCCCACCTTGATAGGCTGCCCGCCGAAATCGGCCCATGTCATGTCCCGCCATGCCAAGCCGCGCCCGACCACACGCCACCTCGGCCGACCACGGCCAGCAAGGCCTGACCCTACTTCAGAACCTTGACCATCCCCTGGATGCCGGACAGCTTCGCGACCGCATCCAGGTTTTCGCGCCTCTGCTGGTCAGAAAGCTCGCCGACACGAATGTGCCGAAGCCGCCGACCTGCCGTCCGAAACACCTTGCCGGCGTCGCGCTCGAACTCCTTGAGCGCCACCCCGGTCTGCTCACCCGGGTGCGTCCAGCGGTAGCCCTCTCCGCGGACTGACTCCAGGCAAACCTGATGATCACGCAGCAGCTCTGCCTTGAATGCCTCGATGCTGGCCAGCCAGGAGAACTGCCGACTGCGAAACTCATCGGCTGTCATGCGCTGGCTGTCGGCCATGCTCGGCATGCCGAAATGCGCCTCGAGCCAGCGATGCGACACCACATCACCGTACTGAAACTCCGCGAGGAAGTCCTGTACGGCCTGGCGCCACGCCGGGTAGCGCTGAACCGCCACGGCGTCACTCATACGACACCCCGAAGCGGCCGAAGCGCGGCCTGTACTCGCAGACCCCGATCAACGCGCCCGCATCGGTGATGGCCTTCTTGGCCTCCTCGATGTTGAGCACGTCGGTGTTGACCGCGACCTCAACTTCGGTAGCCCACTGCCGGAAAACCGGCCTGTACCTCATCAGCTTCGCCGTCCCGACCTTCACGCCTCGGCAATCGACGAAGCCTGGATCTTCCCAGAGCGCCTCAGGCGTCCGAGGTCCGTCGAACAGCAGCCGTGCCTTGTCCGTCGCCACCAGCGCGCCGCGCTTCCAGTGAACCCCCTGCTTCGACAGCTTCGCGCCGGCCCAGAACGTCGCATCTAGATTCTGGCCAGGGATGAAGAAGCCCTCGCCCTCCGACCAATAGCAACCAGCGAGAAACTCCGACTTGGCGATCGCCTCGTGGTCGTCATCGGTCTTCTTGCGCTTGCTGGTCAACGCCTTGTGCAGCTTCGTCGCCGGGTGCAGCGGGTTCGCGAACGTGTCCGCGTGCATCATCAGGGGCGAGGTGCCCACGATCTTGATCTTGAGCAGTTCCATCACACACCTCCCAGCAGCAGAGCGTTCACGGAACGTACTCGGCGCATCAAGCGCGGAATCGGCGCCGACGTGCCAAACAGTCTCTCCAGGTCAATGCCATAGACCGCCAACCAAGCCGAAGCGGGCCACGCCTTGACCCCGTTGGGGAATCGTTTGTCAGGGACAATCTCCGGAACAATGCTGCGTTCCAGGCACCACTTTCGCAGCGGCCTCCACTCATAGTCTCGCTTCATCGCTTCCTCGACCTGCATCACCGTCGCTTGCCGCGTACTGAAGCCCAGCTGATCGCGAAGCTTGCCGACTTCTCGCGACAGCCGTGAAGCAGTCGCCATCGCCGTCGCCTCGCGCTTGTGGCCGATCATGGCCTTCGTGCGAACTGCCTCATCGCGTTCAATTCGCGCCTGCGTCTTCTCCTCGAACTGGTCGGCCCAGGCGCGTGCAGCCGCGGCAGGATTCGAGAAATCCGGCAGTGCCGGTGCGGCGGCGGCAGCCTCCCCGGTTACCTTGCGGTCGTACGCGCGGATGACCTCCAGATGGAATCGAGCACTGATCCACATGGCGTAGGCGTAGACCAGTTCCTTGCAGCCATAGCTGCCCTGCTCTGCGCCGCCCCGGATGACCGATACAGGAAATCCTGTATCCCCCATTTCCAACGCCAGCTCGGCGATGAGTTCCTTGGTCTGCTGGTTTTCCAACCACAGCGACGGCCCATGCTTCCGCTCGCCACCGCTGGCGCGATGCAAGTCATTCAGGCTGTAGCGCCCTTCAGCATCTTGGCGCACATCGACATCGGCAATCGTGATCTTGCTCATGCCGTCACCCCCACCAGCCCGGCGCGAATGCGCTGATCAATGACAGCCTCGGTGGTGGCGTCCAAGCCCGACCCAAGGTGTCGTGCGGAAGCGGCAAGCCACTCCGACAGCGTCGTGAAGAAACCAAGCGACTGCCCCATCAGGGCGCGCGCCTCGGGCGACATGTCTTTTGCATGCTCCGCGTCCCAGCCTCCCGTCTTCGCGATCCGCCAAGCCAGGGATTCCGCAGCCCACGCCAGCGTGTGGCCCCGGTCGGAGCCCTCGGGGCTGCGGCGGAGCGACTTGAGGTAGTCCAACGCGACCGCTCGGCCGACGTCGATTCCCCCCTGCAGCCCGCCTGTTGCCGGCAGGTTCCAAAACGAGCCGGCGCCGCTGTACAGCTCGCCGCGCGCAAAAACAGGCTTAGTGCGCGACATGCGACGCCACGCCTTCACCGCTGGGGCCTTCTTCCGCTCTGCCTTGAGCATTTGCCGCGCCATCGCCATCTCTGCGGCATGCGGGTCCGTCCGCTTGGCGACATTGGCGCTTCGGGAAATACGGCGCGGGGCTTGCCCGGGAGTTCCTACGTGCTGTACACTTGACATGTCTGTTTTCCTGTGCTCAACGGGTTTCTGACGCTGGCGCGGTCGAGGCTCCACCCTCTTCCGCGCTTTTTTCTGTCCGATCCATACGTAGTCGGTGCAGAATTTCTTTGCTGAGACTGCGGCCGTTTTGGGCCGCCTCCTCCTGCAGCCTGCTTTTCTCGTCGGCCGGCATGCGCAGCTTGATTTGCGCATAGCCAATGTCAGGGTTCATTGCAATCTCCAATGGACCAACTAGGTCCGTAAATGAATTGGACCACATAGGTCCATTGAGCGCAACACCTTTTTGGTCCATCATCGCGCCCATGAAACAGACCGACCCCCAGTACAAGCTGCGACTCCCTCAGGAGCTGAAGGAGAAGCTTGAGTCCGCCTCGAGAGAGAGCGGTCGCAGCATGAACGCCGAGATCGTCGAGCGCCTGTCATCGTCGATCGACGGCTCCGACCCAGGCGCCGTCCTGTCGACGATCGGTCGCTTGGAAAAGCAGTTGGCGGAGACTGGCGCCCGCCTGGACGAGACCGAGCGCCTTGCGCTCCTCATGTCCATGGCTCTGGCTTCGTGCTACGGCATCACGAAATCGGTGCTGGACATTGCGCCTGACGACACGCAGCCTGTCTCCAAGGTTCTTGCAGCAGGTGTAAGCGCAGTCCGTGCTTTCGCATCCAACTACAAGCCCAAGGGTATGGAGCCATTGGCAAAGTCCTTTGAACATCTGAAGAGCATTTTGGCGCCGGATGCGTACCAGGCACTGATTGACGCGGTTTCAGTTAGCGACGAGACGAACGAGCTTGTTCGTGAAGGCGAGGAGCGCGCGCTCTCCGTCATCAACGGAGTCCTTGACAAGCATGGGATTGAGGAGGCCCCCAACGCGCTCCCGTATGCGGCGTTTATCTCGATGCAGGTTGCCACAAGGGCGCACTTCCCCGACCCCCAGCAGACCTTAGAAGACGCCGTCAACGGCCCGCTCTCTGACGACCCTAAGGTTCTTGAGGAACAGGCGCGCCGCAGGCCCGGCGAGCCCGTCGTGTGGTTAATGCTGGCTCAGCATGAGGAGGGCGAACAGAACTTCCAGGCTGCCGCGGAGTTCGCGCGCAAAGTGCTCGCCCTTTCGCCGGCCGGCTCTCCGATGAGCAGGTCTGCTGAAAGCCTCCTGGATCGCTGCCGGGCAGCGACGCGAGCCGACGGAGCGCAAGCCACTTCTGACCGCACAGCCATGCTCAAAGGCTTCCTCGCCGAGCCAAATCCCAGCGCACCAGCCAAGCCGCCGCGCCGCCGGATGAATGCTCGGAAGAAGCCGACCTCATAAAGCAAAAGGCCACCCGTAGGTGGCCCTCCCCCTGTCCAAACGCTTAGGCGTGAGCTAGGTCCCTGGGCGCCCCAGCCCGTACTCCAATGCCGTGTCACCAGCTTTCAGCATGACGCCCCGCACTTTTTCGAGCGCTACGTAGCTGAACCCGACGAACTCCGCAAACTCGTCATACGGCAGCGCATCTAGCTTTCCCCAGTAGTCTATGCTCACGCGAGCATCGTCGAGAGTAGCGTCAATTCCGGCAAATGCATCAGCCAGTTTTGGTGAGACGGTGTACAGGTCATCAATGCTCACCCCCCTCAGCCAGACAAGAAGCTCGTCCGTGAATGCGAGTGCGTCACTGAGCGCATCAGAATCCGGATCTTGTGGCTCGTCATGCAGGAACTGCGCCATCATACGTTCGCGCCGGCTCAGTTGGTCGACCACCGGCAAGAGGCGTGCAGCTGCAAGCACCTTAGCTTTGCGCCGCTCTTCCTCTCGCCACCGCCCTTCTCTGGTGCCCAGCCACAAAGCCACGCCCGCAGCACTGAAGGTTGCGATCGCAGCAGCAGCACTCCAGTCCCACTTCACCCCAGGTGGCCACCCCCAACGGAGCAACACGCACACGATCAGAAATGCGACGATCACGACTGCATCCGGCCAACCGAGGTACCGCCTCACATCCTTCACGCCTCGCCTCGCGTAGTGTTGCATCGGACGCTCACAAGGCCTTCCCGCCAATCACCTTTGGCAAGCCCTCAAAAAGCGCTTCTATTTCTCGTTGTACATCAGCGTACGTCGCTATTTTGGCGGACATCTGGTTGTTGAGTTCGTCAGCTAACGCTCTCGCAGAACTTGCAGTTGACGCCAGCCTTTCCACTGCCACCTGATCTGCGATGAGAGTCATCGAGTTGGTCGCGAACTCTTCGAAGCAGTCCGCACTCGCGGAAAGAATCCCCTGAGCTGAGGGCCTGCCACTTACACGGAGAATGGCCATGAACGCGTAGGGAGTCAGGGCGTCTCGAGCCCGCTGGATTTTATGCAGGTTGATTTGCAGCCACAACTTGGCGGCCCGAACCTCCGCCGCTCTTTCGGTTCTCCGCCAAGTCCCCTCCCGCCAACCCAGCCACAGCGCAACACCGGCGGCCCCTGCCGTCGCCACCGCGCCAATCGCAGCCCAATTCAGATCGAACCGATCAGGAATTACCCATAGCACGATAATGACGGCGAATTGCACCATCGCGATGACAGGCCACATCATCTCATTCAATCCTCTCCGTAGTTTCTAGTGCAGCTGCCACGAAACAACTGAAAACTCGAATCTACAAGTCGCGAAGCATACTCACGATATCCTGCGCAACCGAATCTGGCGATCCCGCTTTGCTCGCAACGGTCGCCATAAGGTCATTTAGCAAGCGGACACCGTTCAGGACCAGCTGGTCCGCGCCTTCCTCATCCCGGACTACAAGAAAGCAGTCAGGCGTGAAATTCATCATTCTCAAAAGTTGCGATCCGGCTAGGAACCCCTTCTCCTTCGGCTGAGTCGTGTCGTAGAGGTAGAGAGACTTGCCCCCTAGGTTCGCGCAGTAGTAATAATCAACAGAAGCGTCGGGATGCCGAAAATCACCCCTCAAATCAGGCACCATCGCCCAATGCAGCTTACCCTCGATCGTTTTCTTGTTGATTTCATCAACAAGAGCTCGCTTATTCTCCGCTTTCACCCAATCACTCCCAACTCTTCTCTGAAATAAGAGAATCGATAACGATTAGCGATATTTGGCATTCCCCATATCGCTCCATAAGCTGCGATATGCTACCAAGGCGCTTTCCAATCAACCTGTTCCTCTTTCTCAGGTTCCATCGCTTTACGCATGGGAAGTACTGTTCGGCTAGTTCCAAATGAGCTCTAGCCTCTTCGATTTTCATTCGCCCGGAAGTGAGATTTTCATGCCCTCCTAGACCAGCTAAACAACTTACGCTGCTTAGTAGCGCGCGGCATTCATCCCGTATCTCCCTCAGCCTGACTCTAGCCACATAAGAGGCTTTCAGCGACCTAACCTGCAACGCCACGATTATGCTGACGCCCAGGCCAACTATGGACGCGAAGCCAGACAGCGCAGTGAACCATTGAGATTGCGCCCACGGAAACTCCACCGTCCACTCCGCTTATCAATACGAATTGCAACTATACTGGCCTAGCGGCCTATTGGCGAGCGAAGTATGCCTCAGCGTACACATTTAATCGTACTCAGTCGTGATCTAACTCCTCGCAATCACGCTAGCCTCCGCACCATCTTTGGTGGCATGACCCGCTGTCGATCCCTCCACATACCAGAGCCCGTACTTGCCTTGCTTCGCCTCTACGCGCATGCCGCCTCCTAGTGTTACGGAAGCATACAACGCAGGGCTGGATGGGCGGACAGCAGGGCCTAGCCCTCCGCAGCACTCACTCTCTCCATCGCATCCAACGCAAAAACGCAGGCGTCCAGCTCCCGGCGCTCCATCGGGCTCGGGTGCCCGGCCAGCCAGTCGTTGATCTCCCGGGCGCCGATTGCCATGGGCATTGGCCGGCCGCCGAAGACCGGCATGTACTGCCGTCCCCGGGCGATGCCGGCATAGGTGGCCAGGATGTACTGCGTCAGCTCGTCGGTGGGCGGCTCATCCGGCAAGGCCATCCCGAGCTTGGAGTAAATCAGGCGGCGCTTTTCCGGGGCGCCGCGCCACTCCCTTTCCCATTGCCACCGCGCCGTGGCTTTCCCACGGATTCCTCCACGCTTTTCAGGCGCTCGGCTGCGATGGTGGTGGCTTTGTTCAGCACCCACATGAAGAACGACACGTCCGCCTTGAGCAGGCCCTCGGCAGCCTCGGGGCTGTACTCCACCGGGTTGCCGTCTTCATCTGGGACGCCCTCCCAGCCGGCGATCACGTAGTGCGCCAGCGCGGCGGACTGCAGGTCGAACCAAGTGCGCTCGCCATCCATCGCCACGGGTTCGCTGCCGGCCTTCTGGTCGAAGCCCTCGACGATGCGGCGCGCGCGGCCGATGGCGACCTGGTACTGCGGGTTGTCGATCGAGCGCAGTTGGATGCGCGTCGTCTTGTCGTAGTCTTCCCAGCGGTCCGAGGTTTCGACGGGAGCTTGCTTGCGAACGACGAGTGCCATGTGTTTCTCCAAACGCCACGCCAAAAAGAAGCGCCCCGAGTGGCGTTACGCTCGGGGCGCCCAAAAGGCCCTGACAGGCCGGTGCGAAGGTGGTTAGGTCACAGTGACCTGGCGGGTGACAGTCTTGGTGCTGTCGACCGCGCTACGGGCGGTGATGGTGGCCGTGCCGGCAGACACGCCGGTGACGAGGCCCGTGCTGCTGACAGTCGCGATGCCCGCGGCGCTGGTGCTCCAGTTCACGGCCTGCGGCGCGCCGGCGGGGGCGACTGTGGCCGTCAACTGAACGGTGTTGCCGACCGTGGTCGAGGCTGTGGCGGGCGCGATGGTCAGACTGGCAGGCGCTGCGGCCGGAGCACGCGTGATGGTCGGGGGCGTCTTGGCGGCCGACCAGTTCAGCGTCACCTGGATGATGTCGCGCTTGCCGCCGTTCGGCAGTTCGCCATCCACCTCGAACGATGGGATCGCGATCGTGTAGCGATTGCCCAGGCTGTCGGTAATCGGGAACTCCAGGCCGAAGCGCTGGCGCGTGAGCATGCCCTTCCAGATCTCCCACGCCTTCTTCGACCATGCGAGCACCAGGGTGCCAGTGACCGCTGCCTCGGTAGCGAGGATGGCACCGGGCCCCGGGTTGGTGTTGCCCAGGCAGCGCTGGATCTGGACGGTGTTGTCCAAGTTGACCGTCAACGCGGACACGCAAGCCTGGCCTGCCAGCGAGGCGCCGTCGACCTTGATGTCCCCGACCGACAGCGAGGACATGAACGGCGTGGTGGTCGCGGCAGCAGCGCCGGTGACGAAAGAGGTCTCGGCGTCGTCGTAGCCGAGCGCCTGGGCACCGATGGTCAGCGTGACCTTGCCCTCCTCCGGGATCTCAAGCGCGGCCGTCGCGGCGTGCACACCCTTGAAGAGGTGGTAAGTGCCAACGTCCGTGTGCGCGCGCTGCACGCTGAACGTGCGGCGCGTGCTGCCGATCGTCAGGACGTTGCTGGCCCACGTGCCATAGAAGGCGGCTTCGAGCCAGTCGTCGAACGTACCGTAGGACAGTTCGCCGGTCAGGTCGCCACCGATGGTCATGCCGGTGATGATCGAGCCCTGCGTCATGCGGTCAGAGACGATTTCGTCGCTCTGCTCGGTATTGGTCGTGGGCGACAGGGTGTTGCCGGTCAGACGCATTGTCTTCCAGGCGCCTGCTGCCGGGCTCACCGGCGTGACGCCGGGCGTGGCTTCGGGGATGTAGTGCGTGGTGACGCGAGCGCCAGAACTCATGATGCGAGGCTCCAAAAAAGAAAACCCGCATCGAGCGGGCAAAGAAAAACCCGCCGAAGCGGGTGGAGTGACAAAACAAAAGGGGCGACCTCGAAAGGCCGCCCCTCTTCGCTGCGTTGCAGCCCATGCCGTACCGGAGCTTGCCTAACCCAGCCCAAACAAGCCGTGCGAAGCCATGCCGCGTACGCAGTAGATCCTACATTCAACGACCCAACTTATCCAGCCCTGTAGGACACCACAACATTCATTTGATAGAAGCCCGTGCCCGCCGGGTTGCCGACCGACTCGCTGCCGCCGACGTCGATGTGGCTGGCCTCCAGACACTCCAGATCGCCATTGCTCCAGTACGCGAAGTGCGCCTCCAGCGCGTCGGCCAGCTCCGAAAGCGCGCGAACGCCGCTGCGGATACGCCCGAAGCACTGGATGACGATCAGCCCCGGCTTGCGGGTGTACGGCCGGTCGGCCATGCCAGCCATGAAGGCCGGCGCAGGGTTGATGTTCAGGCGGCACCACAGACCAGGATCCGGGTCATTGCTGACGTACCGTGCGCCCGCGGCGTTCACGTACGGCGCACCGCTCTCGTCTGCGTAGCCCTTGAGCCCGGGCGGCGGTGAGTAGATGCCGGGCTGGTTCGGGTAGACGATTCGGTCTTGGGGCAGCCCCTGGAACGTCGCCATGCGGCCGACGATGGTCCGGCGGATCTCTTCGTTGGTCATCGACTGTGCTTCGCTCGGACGGCCTCGAATGCGGGGCCGTACACACCGGACGCGGCCTGCTTCGAGCTGCCGGTTTCGAGCGCGCCGCCGTAAGGGATGTTGTTCTGGATTGACGCGTAGCCGTATGGCGTGCTGATCTCGCCCGCGACCGACAGCCCGCGCATCAGCGTCTCGCTGCCGCCGGCGTCCGTTGCCTGCAGGTCGAACCCCAGGTCCTCGCCGTCCAACGTCACCCGATGATTCGCCCGGTAGGCGCCAGTGTCCACCGGTGAGCCCGCCACGACTGCCTGCAGGGCGTCAGCGGTGATTAGCTTGCGCTTGTCCACCAGATCGCCTTCGACCACCTTGATGAAGGCGGTAGGCTTCGTCCCTTCCCAGGCCATCACACCTCCCGTAGCTGAAGAATCCAGGTCGCGTCAGCCGGGTCCTTCCCGACCGCGAGCACCTTGGCGCCGTTGATCTCATCGTCCACCGCAGGCGTCATCGTGACTTCGGCCTGCAGTGCGATGAGCTTGGTGTCGGTCGAAAGGATCTTGATGCCATCGACCATTTCGGCCTCGTAGCCAGCGAAGACGCCCCTGCCCGTGTAGCCAAGCGTGCCCACGTCCCATTGCTCCGTCACCGGGTTGTAGGTGCCCTGGCCGGTGCGACGCTGCGCAGCGAACGACTGCACCGCATCAGCGAGCCCATCCGGATCATTGAAGGCATCCGCCAGGCCGGCGGTGATCTCGTCACGTAGGGCCATCGTCAGCCCCTGACTAACGCAACCTGACCGAAGCCGACCGAAGGCACTCGCATCCAGGGAAAAATCAGCGCCAAGGCGAAGCTCTCGCCAGCCGTGAGCGCGACAGAGCCCGCTGCGAACGTCTTCTTCGCATGGGTACCCGGTGCCGCACTCACGTCCGTGCTGGTCACTTCGCGACCGCTGGCCTGGAACAAGCGGCCTGCAGCGGCATCCTTGGCGATCTCCGCACCAGCCTGCTTGACGGGCGCGGGGATCGGATCGCCTACGTCGCGCATGATGCGCTGCGTGAGCCAGGCGTTGGCCATCATCACCGCGCGAGCGGGGTTGCCCTCCCCGGCCCAGCCCGCGCCAAGGATGGCGTCCACGTCCGCGACGGTGATGTAGTCCATCAGGCAGACTCGTCCAGCAGCTTCTGCAGGTCCGCCTTTTTCGCGCCGTCGGGGATCGCCACGCCGCGCTTATCCAGCTCGGCGCGCAGCTCGTCCACCTTCAGGCCTTCCGACAGTGCGGCGCTGCCCTGCGCCGGCGCGGGAGGAGCAGGCGCGAATTCGGGATTGCCCGGCTCGGCCTTCAGGACCTGGCTACGGCCGTACTTGTTGACCGACAGGCCCGTCTGCATCTCGGCGTCTTGACCTTGCAATTGCGGGATGTTGATGTCGGCGCTCTGCCCCGGCTCAAGCGTCTGGCCGATGGCGTGGCGAGTGGCGTCCGGCACAGCATAGATCGTGTCGGGCGTCGCCAGAATCTCGCGCGCGTCCACGGGTTCGAACTCTTCGAGCCGATCCGATTCAGTGTTCAGCAGGGTGATCTTGGGCATGGTTACTCCTTGGCGATGAACGCGGTGGCGTTGATGCTGGGGGACGTGCCGGTGACGTCAAAGCGCGCGCGCACAAAGCGGTAAGGCTCATCGTCAGGTTGCGTGGTGAAGTGCAGCTCGCTTCGGCCCGCTTTCGCGACGGCGACCGAGCCCAGTTCCACCACGCCAGCTCCGAAGGCGATGTCGTTGCTGCCTTGCAGCGCGACGCGATAGGCCTTGTCGCCACCGGCGGCGATGGCAGCCGTGTCGACGATGACCTTGGCTTCCGTGCGTGCCGGCCCCAGGTCCAGGACGCGCGGTTGACCTGCCACAGTGGCAGCGCCACTCGCCGTGATGGCACCTGCGTCCTTGAGCAGCAGCAGGTTGTCGTAGGTTTGGGAGTTGCGGACAGTCATGCTGTGCTCCTTACTTGACGATGGCGAGGTTGCCGATGTTGCGGATGCGGGCAGCGGCACGGCCGTGATACATGGCAATGCCGTTGAACCACTCCACGCGGGTGCGCCACACAGGGGCCGTCTGCAGCTCGCCGATGTCGCGCACGTCCATGTCGCCGTTCTGAATGCCCGTCAGCTTGCCGTCGCCCATAGAGACGACATAGATCGACGAGGCGGTGGCCGCGCCGGCACCAGCCGCTTCGTTGAACGGCAGAATGTCGTCGCCACCGTTGGCGCCGTAGGCCACCAGAATCGGCAGGTCGTTGTACATGGCGATGCGGCGACCGAAGGCGTCCTGGCTGTAGGTGACGTATCCGGAGACGGCCGGGTCACGCGCGGCCGCGGTGAACTTGCGGCGCATGGCTTTGGACATGATCAGGTGCGTGGGGCTGTCCACAGCGTCGATCGCCTCGTCCAGGGCGGCCAGGGACAGCGCAGCGCCACCCGCGGTGGCGCCGGCAGAGATGACTTGGTTGTTCGTCAGGCGCTTCTGCAGGCCGTCGAACTCTCGAGGGTTCGTCTCCGAGTCGCCCTTGATGAACTTGGCGGTCCAGCCAGCGGCCAGAGCCTTCACCTTCATCTGCTCATGAGTCGAGCGCACGCCTTCGCCCTGGGTGCGGATGATGAAGCCGTCGACGTCCAGATCGCCGCCCGCGATAACCAGCGCTTCGGTCACAGGGTTGAGCACGCCGGTGCTTTCTGGGAACGATTCATTCACGCCGCGGAAGGACACGCCCGGCAGCGCGGCCTCACGGTTGTACTTCAGGGCATTGCCCTGAATGTCCTCGAACGGCAGGGTCATCAGGATGTCCGAGTTTTGCGCGAACATTTCGATGACCGCCGACTTGATCACGTCACCGGAATTGATCTTCGCGGCTTCGACAAGGGTCAGTGCCATTGCTGTTTCCTATTTGGATGCCTGGCTCTTGCGCGCTTCAGTGATGCGCGCTGCAGGCGAGAGTTGGGAGAGGTCGGGCCCACCCTGACCCTTGTTTGCCGAAGCCCCCGAGCCGGACGCACCGGAACCCTTCAGGATCTGCTCCTTGTAGGGGTACTGGTCCACCAGGGTCTCGAGCGCCTCGTCGAAGTCCGCCACGTCACCCGGACGGGTGCGCGAGAAGATCTTGTTGCCGGCGGTGTCGTAAGCGACGATCTTGCCGTCCTCGACCTTGAACGACTGCCCAAAGCGGGCCTGCACGAGATCGGCGGGGATCGCGAACTTGTCGCTGATGAACTTCGACGTGGAGAAGCTGCCGCCGACCTGCAGCGCGTAGCGTTCCGAGCGTTCCTTGTCCAAGTCAGCCTTGGTACGGGTCAGCTCTTCGGCGTGCGCCTTGTTGGCGGCTGCGACTTGCTCCTGGGCGGCCTTGGCGGCAGCGGCTTTGATCTCTTCGACCTTGCCGGCAGCGATCAGCTTGCCCTCGTCGATGTTCTTGATGGTCTCCAGGGCCTTACGGGCCGCTTCGCCATCCTCGATGCCATCAAAGACCTTCAACTTGCCCTCGGCGGCTTCGGCGCGTTCCCGATGGGACTTGGCCTCGCCATTCAGGCGCGCGATGGTCGCGACAGTGCCGGCCGCGTCGAACGGGACTTCCTTGCCGTCGTCGTGGACGTACACGGGCTTGCCGTCCTGGAGGACCGCGTTCCCGTTGGCGTCGAGTTTGAGTTTCATGGGTAGGCTCCTCGGCCATCCGGCCGTTTTTCAGTAGGTCATCCGACCTGGTGCGCCCAACGGCATCCGCCGAGCAGGCAAGAAAAAGCCGCCAGCGGTTGCCCGTGGCGGCCTGGTAATTGGTGATGCAGTCAGCCGAAGATCTGGCGGAACGTTTCCTCGTCGCGCGCTCTCAGCTCGTCCAGCGTGTACTGCTTGCCGGTGCGCGGATCGCTGAACCGGTCGATTGTGTACCCGCCTTCCTTGTAGAGCTTGTAGCGGCCCTGCCCCAGCCATTGACGCTGGAACTCAGCGTCTTGGTTGGCGAACCACTTCCCGTAATCGGTCTTGGCGCTGACTTGGCCGACGTTCAGGCCAGCATCCTCACGCTGCTTCTTCGTCATGTCGCCAACGCTTCGGAACTTGCTGTTGCCGTCACGTCCAGTGACTTTCAGGGCACGCACGTACGGCCTTTGGCCTATCAGGTCGCCATCCATCGAGGGCGCCAAGACTGACCGGCAGCGCGGATGCAGCGGCGGTGTCGGATGCGGCTCATCCAGCTTCCAGCGGCGTCCATCCAACCCTGCGCACACCTTGCTCGTGCGCCCGTCCAGCGTTGCCACGAATATGACGAACTTCACGCCGAGGCGCTCGTAGGTGTCCGCCATCGCCTGATTGCTGATGTGATTGCGGGCCGTGCGCACGAACATCTCGGCCGAGCCGCGCGTGATCTGCGCGATACCGTCCTCGTAGTTCAGCGCCTTCGTGCCGCGAATCGTCTTGACGATCTCGGCATTCGTGTGGCCACCAACCACTCCGGACCGAACCGAAGCCATGACGCGCTCCGCCTGCTCTGTGGGGAATCGGTCGAGTAGCGATTGCACCAGCCTGCCGCCGTACGGGGCACCACCCGACATCGGCGTGCGCATGGCCGAGCTGTAGACCGCGGGGCCGTCAATCTTGAGCTTGGGCACGCCTTCTACTGCTTGGTCCAGCAGCGCAGCCGCGTAACCCGCCTCGTAGGCCGCCAGCTTCGGAGCGGTGTCTCCCCACTGTTGCGACAGCACCTCGCCACTGCCGTTGCCATACGCCTCAATGGCGTCGCGCAGCTTGCGCAGCCTGGGAGTTCCGTACTCGCCGGCGAGGAACATGCCGATTTCTTTGGCGTTCAACGTCTCCAGGACCGGCAGCAGCGCGTGCGCGAGATCGGTGGCCAGGCTATGCACGCCTTTGTTCACGGCGTTGACGACAGCGGACGACGCGCGGTGCTGGTAGGCCGCGTGCTGCGCCAGAGCAGCCGCAAGTGCGTTCTGCGCCGCCCTCAGATCGTCATTCGTCGCCATCGAGGTTCGTCGGGTTCTCTACACGGGCCGCTTCGATGGTCCACGGCACTCCCGGCAGCCGGCCGTTGGCGATGTAATCCCACACGGCCTCCGGGCTGATGTTCCCGCTGGCCTTCGCGACCATGAGCTGCGCCAGGACAGCCGCGTCGATCCGGCCGCGCTGCTCTTCGATGCGTTTGCGCTCGTCTTCCCAGTTCAACGAATCGCTGATGATGCCGCGACGCTTCACCTCGTCGAACAGGGTTTCCTGCGACAGGAAGCCGGCGTCGGCCATCTGCTTCAGCACGGGCAGGCTGACCTCGGGAGCATAGTCGGTCTCGTAGTTGCCCTCGACGGTCGCAAACCCTCCCTCGGGCTGCTTAGTCCAGGCGGCAAACAGCTGCAGCACCTGGTCAAGCGCGTCCTCAAACGCATTGCCCATTGCCTCCAATGCGCTGATCTTCTCGGCGGCTTCCTCGTTTGCCTGCGCCGCCGTCTTCACTGCTTGATTGTCACGGCTCAGAAGGCGCGCACCGGCCATGCGCATCTCTTCTATCAGGTCCAGCAGATCCTGCCGGCCGGCCTCGATGCTCTTGCCGCTATGCTCGACGAACTTAAGGTCTGCGCCCTCCCCGTTCAGCCGGGTGGCGGTCGAAGTTCCGACCGTCATCTCCCACGGCACCGTGGTGCCATCTGGGCCGACCATGTCGCCAGCGTTGATGGCGGCGAGAATTGGGACCCGGGCGATGTGCAGGATGTTGCGCTGGTCGCTCTGACTCTGCCAGTGCGTCATGTTCAAGTGCGCGAGCTCGAGCAGCGGCGGCTTGGCTGTCAGAACGCCCGTCTGCGCCGTGTAGAACGTGACCACAGGGATGCGATCGAGAGTGCTCGTGCCGGACTCATGCACTGACCAAGACCTGCCGTTCTTGGCCTTGCGGTAGACCGTCCAGGCGCCGATCTCCAACACACGGATCTGCTCGATGTTGGCGACGCCGAACGAGCCGGCCTCCTCTTCGACAACCTCGCGATACCGGAACTGCGTCAACGTCGGGCGGCCGTTGATAACGCGATACCGCCAGCCCAGCACATCCGCAGGCCTGATCAGGACCGTGTATGGCCGGATACCGGCGGCGCGCTCCTGGGCAATGGTTTGGACGCCCTCAACATGCGGAAAGTCCACCAAGCAGTGGCACAGCCCGTAGGCCAGCCCCGTGCGAAACCACTCGGTCGCGAATACGTCCACATTGTTGCCACGCAGGTCGATGTCATCTGTGCACCAGTCGCGGATGTTCTCCGGCACCGCGTCGCCAAGGGTGATTGCCTTGGCGAACACACGGCCCGTCATGTTCTTGACGGTCTCAGCCAGAGCCGGAAGCAAGGTCGAAGCGTTTCGACGTGCGCCATAGGACAGAGGGTCTTCTTTGGGCCAGCGGGGCAGATACTTCTCGCCTGCCTCGCGCATGGCGCGCGTGCCACCCAACAGCGCGGCGACCAGGTTCCAATCCTCCTGCATCGCCTTCACTGCGGGCAGCACGAAGGCTGGGCTGTCGATCTCTGCCATTTACATCCTCAGGGGAGTGTTCGACGAAATGGGCACCGGGATAGCCAGCTTGTTGAAGGCCCCGCTACTCGCGTCGATCTGATCTTTGTATTTGCCCACCGGGAACGTCTTCATTTCGTCCAAGTAGGCCTGATTCCACTCGCCACGCACGAGCCGGACGTTGCCAGCCTCGATCTGCACGGCCAGGGGCTCGGCTCGCAACGCCTTGTCGCCCGTTGGGCGCTCGGATTGCGTTACATAGCCGGCCAGGTTGCGGATGGTCGACTCGGCCGACTCCTTGCCACCCGATCCCGGCTCCTGCTCGATCCATATGCGCACAGCGCGGCCGTCGAGCTCAGCGCTTGCCTTGATGGCTTGCTCTCGCTTCGGGGCTCCCCATTGGCCGCGCACGACGCCCAGGACGTAGAAGAGCCCGTCTTCGCCGACGCCCATCTTCACGCCGGCTGTCCATGCCCCGCCGCCCTCGGTGCCGGCCTTGTCCCAGTACCGGATGACCTGACGCATCCGCGGTGCCACGTCGACGATGCCGACTTTCTCCCATTCGAAGAATCCGCCACCGCGCGGCGCAGGCCGCTGCTGGAACTGCCCAGCGACAGCCATCGTGCCCATGACCTTCTTGTCCCGCTCCACAACCTCTCGCGAGAACCGCTCAGGGAACAGCAGCTCACCGTCCTCCGTGCGCGGGTCCTGCCAGCCGATGCTGGTCACGCACCGCCTGTCGGCTTCGAACTCCATCGGCAAGCACAGGTGCTCATACCCGAACTCACCTTCGAGGATGAAGCCCGACACGTCAGCCTCATGCAGTCGCTGCATCACGACGACGATGGCAGACGAGTCCGGGTTGTTGAGCCGGGTCGGCAGCGTCTCTTGGAATACCCGTAGGGCCGTCTCACGGTGAGCGGGCGATAGTGCCGCCTCTACGCTGTGTGGATCATCCCAGGCAACACGATCACCACGTCGACCAGTCATGCTCGCCACAGCGCAGGCCTGGCGAAAGCCGGTGTTGCCGTTCTCGTAGTAGGTCTTCTGGTTCTGGTCGCCGGTCAGTGCCAGCGGCCAGCGTTGTTGGTACCAATCCGATGTCACGAGCCGCCGCATCTTCAGCGTGTCGCGGGTCGCAAGACCTTGCTCATGGCTCGCGCCGATGAACCGCATGTGCGACAAGCCCTTTGGCCCCCACTCCCAGGCTGGCCAGAACACCGACACCAGCGTTGACTTCATCGTGCCAGGCGGGATGTTGATCAGCAGACGGGTGATCTCGCCAGCAGTGATCGCTTCCAAGTGCTCGCATACTGCCTCGACGTGCCAGCCGTGCTTATAGGGTTGCCCGGGCTCGAGCACGTGCCATGCCTCCCGCACGAACGTCGCCAAGCTGCGACGGCAAGCTTCGCGCTCGATCGCGACAACCGGAATGTGCATGTCAGCCCTTCGCGGGCCGGGCCCTCATAAGTTCAGCCAAGGCCTCGTCGGACAGCTGTGTCAGGTCCACTGACTCAGTCTGGATGGGGCCGCCATCCTTACCTGTGTGTTCAAGCTGGCGACGGTTCGTGAACATGCCGCCGGTCTCCTTCGCGGCCTGCTCAAGAATCTGAGCAGCAAGCACGACGTTCTTGCGCTTCATCGCCTCGCCCATGATCCGGTGCAGCTGGCGCAGCCGAAAGGCTTGGTCCGCAATCGGGATCTCGGACACTTCCTTGCGGAAGCGGTCGCGGGTGTCAGTGAAGAGGTCGCGCCACTTCTTGGCCAGCTTCGAGCCCGAGGCCTTGGTCGGGTCGTACTGCGCGACCTGTGCGCGGTGGACGTCGACGCCGAACTCCCCCTTTACCGCATCAGCCACCTGCGAAGGAGTGTCGTAACAGGCCAACGCTTGAACGATGAAGCGCTTGGCCGCATCGGTTAGCGTTGCCATGTTGTGGAATCCGTATAGTCCCGGTAATGTCGGCGCACCAAATAATTCAGGTGCACAACGATGGATGAGATGACCGTAGCCAGTACTCTTTGGTCTGCAGAGAAGCTATCTGGATTTATGCCACTGGTCGGGGTGCTAGTCGGGGGCCTCATCGCATGGTGCTCAGCGCGCACCTCGGCGCAGCTGTCTGCCCGGGCCCTGACACAAATCTCTCGCGACGCGGCAATCAGGGACCATGAAGTCCGACGCAGGGAAGTTGGCGAAAAGCTTCACATTACGCTGGAGCGCCTGCTAAGCGATCTGGGAAGGTACCGATCGATGATCGAAGCACATCGCAATGGACTCCTCGACGACGAGAAGCTCTCGGCTTTTCTGAACGGGCCGTCAGCTGACGACGAATTCGGGTGGACCTTAATACCTTTGTACGTCGGCGCTTATTTTCCAACAGCTGTGAGCCACTTGGACCGATTCGAGGAAGCGCGCGGTGCGCTATGGTTGAGCATGAAACGTCTAGAAGCAGGACTCTCTCCAGACATTGCAACCAAAGAGTTGTTCGAGCGAACCAAGCGATTTCAAGCCATCGAAGGCGCGGCCAGAGATATACAAAAAGAGGTAATAGTTCAGCTGCGTGAAGCGGTCATTAAGCTGCAATCCTGAGGCAAGTTCCGCACGCCCTCGCAATGTTGGTCTTGCCCACCTCGGGCGGCTGGTTCGCGGCGTCAACCAGCCGACGCACGTCCAGACTCGGCCCATACCGGCGCACCACGCCGACGAACTCCTCGACGTCGTGTCCGCGCAGCACCAGCCTTGGCAGCCCGTCCTTCGTGAACTTGGGTGTCCCGAAAGCGTCGTGCTCGTGGGCGATGTGATAGAGCTCATGCTCGACCAGGGCGCAGAACTCTGCGTCAGAGCAGGCCGAACAGTAGTCGGCTGCCAAAGTGATCAAGAAAGCCGGCACCCGTCCGAACCATTCGATCATCTGCTGCTCTTGCCTGGCCTTCTGCCAGCCCCCGGCGCGGAATGCGACCTGCTCGGCCTGGCCCAGGACGGTGCGCCCCGCCTTCGCGAATGCCGCTGAAGCCCACAGGAAGCCGAGATCGGCGTCGATCAGATGCGCGTGGTCGGGGTTGTGGACATCACCGTCCTCGGCCAGCACCGCCGCCTGGACCCAGTTGTCAATCTCAGGGGCCGCACGGAGGATCGTGTGAAGCGGTCCATCCAGATCGCAAGCCAGGTCGGATGGCGGAGATGGCCGGCTCAGCTCCATGCGCACCCTTCAGATGTGAGAAAGCCGCCCGGAGGCGGCAATCATGGAATAGCAGCCGGCGAATTACCGCGGGGCCAAACCGGTGTCCCGTACGCTGTTATGGTGCGCATGCAGATCCAACCACCCAGAGGCCAGTGCATAACGAACCCCCATATCCAACTTTGGCGGATACCCTCCCACCGTCCACCATTCCTTTATTTTGGAAACTGGCACGTACTCCCCGCTTTGGCTGAGCTGTCGGACCGCAAGCAGGACATGCTTCGCCTCCTCTGCGCCATCATCCCAAGGGAATAAGTCACTCTCTACGGTGACCGTTCCTGCTTCGATATTCGCGTCTATTATTCCGTTCCAAGTGATCGAATGCTTGATTCCGCCCTTTTTCAAAAGCAAGCCCTTGGTCACCAGAAGGTCGGCTGCTACCCCAGCAAAACAACGGCTGCCGTGCAGACTAAATCTGATGCGATGCGCCGCAGGCTCCCCCAAGTATTCAATCTTCTGAAATCCTGCGATCTTCTCAACAGAAGGGATTGAGATTTCCATGTGCGTAAGACCCGCTTTTGACAATAGAAACCTACGGTAACATGGCGCGGGCCGCCGGAATCAATCAGTCAGCGCAATATTCCCGCCGCCCAGACGCTCCGTCATGGCCTGCATCACCAGCCTCTTGCACCAGCCGACGCGGTAGCGGGTGCGGGTGCGGGTGCGGCCGGTCAGCATCAGGCTTGGTCTGTCGTTGCGCCTGCGGAGTACACCCGCTGCGTCGCATCCAGGGGCGTGACGTCGACCACATCGGCAGTCACATCCAGTTCGACGCACATTAGCGTGACGCGCGCTTCGACCACCGTGCCACCGGCGACCATTGGCAGGATCTCGACAGACCTGACGCCAGGAATAGGCGTGCCGTCGGGCATCAGCACCTTGGTGCCCTGCACTCGGCCATCAGACACGATGCGAACTCGCTTGGTCATGCTGGCTCCAGAATGGCAAAGGCCCCGGCGATCTCTCGCTCGGGGCCTGGGTTCTTGCGGCTAAGGTCCAACGTGGCGACCATCCCTGCCTTGTCACCATCCGCCCGCAGAAACGACAAAGCCCGCCTGGCGTTTCCGCTGGCGGGCTTGATTGATAGGTCCTGCTCTACTTCAAGATTCGACTCAGGCGTCCAACAGCGGATTCGAGCACTGGGCCGAACGTGGCATTCCAGAGCTCGACCGCCGCGATCTGCAGTTTCGCGATAGCAAAGCTCGTCGTGCCGCCGATTTCCTCGAACAGGTCAGCGTCCGACCGCTCGGCAAACGCCGCGTCCGAGCTTCGGTAGCGCTGGATGGCTTTCTGCGTCAGATCGTCCACTGTGGCATTCCTCGCGCCCTTCGGCTGTCAGATCCACATTGTGCGCCAGGCGCCAGAAAACACAAAGCCCGCTGGCTCTCGCTCGCGGGCTTCTGAATTCTATGCGCGCATTTCGCACACACTATCTGAATTGGATGGTATCACGGCCGGAATAGTTTGATCCATCATTTTCGCAGCCCCAGATGCGTTCGCGACCATGATGCTGCCTTGGCGCAACGCCCGGTAGAACTTGTCTTTGGTCACGGCCAGCCGCCCGAACACGTCCGGCCTGTCCGCCCATGCGATGCCCATGACGTAGTAGGCGAACAGCACCGCCTTCGTCTTCTCGCAGGACAGCCCTAGCACCGCGCGGTGAATGGCCTGCGACTGCGGGTCGAGGCGCACGCGCGGCTCGCGGCTGCCAGCGCTGGACATGCCCATCAGCTTGCAGAACGGCGTGATGCGCAGATCCGCCCAGAAGTTCGGGCGCGCGGCCCACTCGCCCCACTGGTGCATAGCGGCGGTAACGTGCATCGGGATTTCCAGCTTGCGGCCCATATCGGTCTCTCCTTCAAACAACCTTTCCAGCTTCTTGCGCGCCGGGCTCATGCGAACCTGGCGGGCCTCTCGTTCCTGCTTGCGCTCCAGCACCAAGGCCGGATCCGCGTATGCCCAGCTATCGAGCGCCACTTTCCGCCCTCCTCCGGATCTCGGCTTCCTCCGTCACCTTGCTCGTCATCGTCACGATCCGCCCGGTGCTGCACCGCTCTGCCACTGCGCGCATGGCTGGGTGCATCTGGTAGCCGCGCATTTCGCCCTGAGCGTCACGCACCATGCGGGCGAATCCGTCGGTGCTGCTGTCGTAGCGCGGGCCAGTGGCGGCATCGGGGTCGATCGCCACGTCACGCTGCTGGGCGGCGATGCGCTGCTTGATGTTGGCTTGGCTCATCAGTCCTCCGTCATCCTGGGGAAGGTCGGCATGGGCATCCACGCCTTGGGCTGCACTTCGACAGGGCCCTGGCACGCGTAGGTCGCCAGCATCCAGCGCCCTCCGGTGTAGTGCCCCAGCTTGATCGTCGGGGAGTAGGCATGGCCGCCAACGACGGCGCCGCCATAGAGCATCACCGGCGTTCCGTCGGTGGGCGCGGTCGCCATGTCGAGCCAGTCGCCGGATGCAGGCTTGTGCGCTGGCTTGCTCTTACTGTCGATATAGAGCGCAAGGACGCCACCAATGATCCCGCCCGCCCATGCGCCGCACGCGAAGTAGAAGGCTGCCCACAGACCAGTGCTCATGTCTTCACCCCCGGCAGGCGGTACACGGGAGTCGCGCTGCCATCCAGTCCGATGTGAAGCGCCACCGGCTCGCCCAGGCTCTCGAAGGCGGCGCAGAAGCCCTCCCAGCGGCCGAGAATCTGACTGTGCAGGAGCATGCTTTCCATTCCAGGGCCGACGAGTACGTAGGTCTGGTGCTGGCAATGCCAGCGTACGCACTTGGGCGCCGGATAGGACCGCTCAAACGCCGGGCGCAGGGATTCTTTGTCGATGGTCATGCTTGCTCCTTGTCCAGCGTTCCGTCCGTAAGGTGGTTGCCAGCGAATTCCAAGAACGCGGCGAAGGCGTAGGCGACACCTGCCAGGCAGGCGACTGCCCAATACCGCCACTCGTTTGAGTTTCCTGCAGTCAGCACGAAAGCGATCGCGCCAAGGCCGAAACCAACAACGCACATTCGCGCCCCATCCCGACGACCATGACCAGCGTGCCCATGGAAAGCCGTGTGTTGCTCATGCCGCCTCCTTGGCGCGCAGTTGGTGTTCGCAGGTGATGGCCACTGCCAGGGCGCTCCAGGCGTGCGAGCTGACGCCATAGAGGGGCCCGGGCTGGGACTTGGTGCCGATCTGCGGCGTCTTGCCGCCACCGGTGCGCGGATACTGGTCAAGGATGGCCTGGCGCACGTTGGCGTCCTTGGCTTTCGCCGAGTTGCACAGGTGCAGCTTCACGTCGCGGCGATAGATCAGCACCGCGGGCGGGCTGCCGGACTGAGCTTCCCATTCGCGCTGGAATTGACCGATCCAGCGCACGGTCTCGAAAACCTCCCGGCCGACTGGCATGCCGTAGCTCGCTACCATCTCGATAGCGAGCACGTCGGCTGCCATATCGTTGATGCCGGTCAGCAGCTCGACGTTGTCGGACACGCCGCAATCAAGCAGCGCGCCAGCATCCAAAAGGCACCAGCCGCTCTTTTCGGTGCCCGGGTCAATGGCAAGGATCACGCTCATGCCGCCCTCCCGGTGAGTTGTTGCGCCATTGCGCCGAAGACATTGGCGCACGCCGCTGTGACCGCACGCTCCGCACGCTTGCGGGCGTAGAACTTGGCCCGACGCTCTGCGGGCGTTGCCCGCACGAGCACCGCATCAGGCTCGCTGCCCAGCCCATAGATTGCCGTGGGCGTCTTCCCGCCGTTCGTGGCGCGCTGCCAGCCAGCGATGCGCACCTCGCCGCGCGCTCGCATGCGACGGATCGCGCCGCGCGCGCCGTTGTCCGAGACCTCACACAGGCGGATGATGTCCATCCGACGAAGCGGGCCACGCCGGGCGATCGCCGCCTTGATGACGTCCTCGACGTAGTACAGAGGGTGGTTGCTCATGCGGCCCTCCCAGCCAGTTGATGGGCCATGAATCCGAAGACGCCCAGGCCGGGGGCAGACCGCAGCGCCAGGCGCGCGGCGTGGCGCTCGCGATGCTTGCGGCTCGTCTCCGACAGCGTCTGGTTGCGGTACTTGCAGTCGGGCAGGCTGCCCAGCGCGAACACGCGCGTCGGTTTGCGCCCGCCGGCAGTCGGCCGGTACCAGCGATTGATGTAGGCGCGGCGCTCGGCGCGCAGCTTGGCGATTGCCGGGCCCACCGTCGCCAGCGAGTACCCCGTGTGCCGGACCAGCTCGTCGAGCGACATGGGGCCGATGGATTCCAGGGCCTCGATGATTACGGGCAGGGACTTCACTTCTCCGCGGCGCGGCATCACGCGGCCCTCCGGTGGCTGGGCCAATCGAAGACAACGAGCTTTCCCCCGCCCTCGCGCAGACGATCGACAACGCGGTCGCCCAGGTGCCCCTTCAGGCCCTCCATGCCGAGGTTGCTGATGATGATCGTCGGGCGCACGTTCTCGTACCGGCCGTTGATGATCTCGAACAGGATGAGCTTTTCGGCGTCGCTGCCGAACTGCACGCCCACCTCGTCGAGGATCAGCAGGTCCGGGTCGATCAGGGCGTCGATGGCGTCGCGCTCCGTTCGCTCGCTGCCGCGCCTGTACGTTTCCTTCACGCTGCGCACGGCTTCCATGACCGACGAGAATACGGCCGAGTATCCGAGCTCGATCACGCGATGGGCCGCAGAGGTGGCCAGATGCGTCTTGCCGGCGCCGACGTTGCCCACCAGGATCAAGCTGCGGCCGGCGTCCAGCGTCGCTTTGAAGTCGTCGGCGTAACCCTGCACGATGCCGAGCGCTTTGCCCGCGCCTTCGCAGGTCACATCGAAGTTGGCGAAGCGGCGGTCCGTGAAGCGCGGCGGGATGGCGGCGCGCCGCATGGCGTTGCGCATACCGATCTCGCGACGCTCTTGTGCGGCCTTCTCGATATCGGCCTTGGCCTGCGCCTCTTGGCGCGCGCCTTCGCACGCTGGGCACGGGCTCCAGAAACCGCCGCCAAAGCTGAAGTGGCGCGAGACGTACTCGCCGTGAGCTTCGCAGGTGCGCTGCTCCGAGCAGCGTTCAGAATGACCCATCTGCCCCAACTCCTGCCCGATAGTCCTGACGTTCGAAGTTTCCATGTCGCTTCGCTCCCACTCCCGGCCTTGCAGCCTGTTGTCCATCCATCCATGCAGCCCTGAACCCCTGCCACCCGCGCGCGGCGGCGATCTTCACTGCCTCGGGTGGCGTGATGCCAGCCTTGGCGGCCTCCCCTACGACGTCATCCCACGCAGTGGCGGTCAACGGCGCCTTCTTGGCCTTTCGGACCTTCAGCCAGTCTTCGGCGTGCTGGGCGTCTACGCCGAAACCCACGAGCTCACGCAGGCCTAGCGCCTTCGAAGCCTTCGGCTTGGGTTCGGCAGGACAAGCCGCGCCTGGCTCGAGGTCTAGGCCCGGGTCGGCAAAGGAGCCCTCGGGCGACGCCGAAGCGGCAGCGCCGGCTGTAGTTTCTGGAGTCGGTAACGGAGACGGAGACGGTATCGGTAACGGAGACGGGGCACTGCCAGAATCTGCCAGCGGTGTGCCACTGGCACTATCTGGCACTGCGGTTGGCACTTCTTGGTACTGCTCTGGGTTGCCAACGGCAGGCCCATCGCTTGCCACGCCAATGCGCTTGGCATACTCGGGCATGCGACGGGCAGCCTCAGGGCGTCCGTACTGCTTGCACAGGGCAGCCCAGCGGCTCTTCTCGCTGCGCGCCTCGGAGCCAGCCGCCCAAGGGTTGTGCTCTTCCCAGTCATGGATAGAGCTCGCGCCCTCTTGGCCGTCAAGGAAGCCCACGTCACGCAGTGCGCCGACAAATGCGCCCTCATCGCCGTTCCAATCCACCGCGAGCTCGATGTCTTCATCCGACATGCCCGCCAGGCTTCCGTCAGGCCGGCTCGACGCGCAGAACAGGAACAGGCAGACAAGACGCCACGCACCATCGCCGCCGAGCCTGCGCACCAGCTTCTTCGTCTTGGGATGGGACGCCAGCCCAACTGACAAACGCGCGTCAGTCGCCATGCTGGCCTCCCGCTGATATCATTCTGGTCATTCGACCTCCACAGCAGGTTGAACCGGCCCGGGACTGTTGGCGCAGTCGTCGGGCTTTTTCATGCCCGCCGCGAGCAGAGCGCCGTCAGGCACTTCCACACCGCGGCACAGCAGGATCTGAATGCACTCGCGCAGCAGTTCGCGCTGGGTGCCGTAACGGGCCTCGAATCGGGCCTTGTAGGGATGGACGGCGACGCGGCCAGGCGCGCCAGTGCCGTCTTGGTGGTTGCCAGCGCTCAACGGCAGCACCAGCCAGTGCGCGTCGGGCTTCATGCGGCCGTCGATGTGGTGGATGCTGACGATTGGGTCAGCAATGCCGTCCTTCAGGCTGGCGATGCAGCCGATGCTGGCGAGCGCATCATGGAATCGCTTCTGTTCGGCCGTGGGCGCCCTGCCCTTCATGCCGGCCGATGTGGTTCGTGCCGACACCTTGCGTGGCTTCTGCTCGCGCGGCGCACGCACCCAGGGCGAGCGAGCCCGCAATTCCGTTGAGCGCTTCAGGCCTACGGTGCGGCTCAGCATCAGTGACCCTCCGGGAATTCGAGGAACACGCCGCGGCACTGAAAGTCGTCACGCACAGCCTCGGCGTACTTGCTCAGTTGCTCTCGCGTCATGAGCGAGGTGACGGGAAACAGGCGCATGACGGTGAGCTTTTGCTCGTAGCCCATGCCCTTGATCGTGCTGTCGTAGGTCTGACGGAACTCGACGTCTTCAGCACGCAGGATCGGAACGCCGTGGTGCAGCTTGCAGTAGCACTTCCAACCCAGCGCGTCGTCCTCACGCAGCTCGCGGGCGATCTGCTCGTACCACACGTGCGTTAGGTTGTTCTGTGGCCCGCTGCGATCCTTGCCGGTCTTGAGGGACGCGCGCAGGAACCGATGGGCCATGTACTGCTCGCGCACCTCCCCCATGAAGCGCTGGAACGACTCGTCGCTGTTGATGACGTGCGTGCTCATGGCTTGAACCTGTGGTCGGTCATGCGCGCACCGCGACGCATGGATTGCTCGATGCGATCCTGCCTCGCGCGATGGCTTGCGGCCATTTCATTCATCTGACGCATGTGCTTGCGGCCGATGGTCACCGCGAGGGTCACGCCGATCACGAAGGCCGTCAGCGGCGCGCCAAGAAGGAGCAGCAGCAGCGCTTCATCCAAGCTGATTGCGAGGCTCATCACTTCCCCTCCTTTCGTTGCGCGTCCATCAGTACGCGGCGCAGGTCAATGACCGGCGGATAGTCGGCGTGGCTGAATGCCAGCCAGGACAGGAACCGCTTGGCGTAGTGGCGCAGCATCAGATGTCCTCCGGTCCGATCAAGGTCTTGCCGGTGTGGTGGCGGTATGGGGCAGTGCGAGCCAGCAGGTCATCTGCAGCCCGCTTGGTGATCTGCTCACGGTCTGCCGTGGCCTCGATCTCGCGGATGCGGCGCAGGTGGCGCTCGTGGGCTTCGCGCACGAGGCGGGTGGGCAGCGGGAGGTGCTTGTAGTGAGCCATCAGGCCACCCGGCGGAGCGTGCCGCGGCGGGCCATCTCGCCCTCGACGGCCTCCACGAAGTCGCTGACGGCGCGCTTGGCCTCTATCGCCTCGACGTGCGCGCGGTGCAGGGTGTCATCGCTGTCGCAGCGGGTCAGGTCGAATGCGGCCTTCTTCGCCTCGGGCAGCTCCTTCAGGAGCGTCTGGACGTGGTGACCAGGGTCGAAGCCCTCACCGGAGGCGCCCATGGGCCGCGCGGCCAAGCCCGCTGGCTCCAGAATCAGGTTCGCCAGCTCGATGCGCAGTTCGATCGGGAGCGCGGCCAGGACGGACGGCAAAACGTTCACAGGCATGTTGCCCGGCCCGTCCTCGGTGTCGAGCCAGCGGTAGACGCGCTGCATGTTGATGCGCTGGCAGTGCGTCAGGTCGCGGCCGCGGCGCTCTTCCTCGAACACGATTTCCGTGGAGCGCTCGGCGTCGATAGCCTTGTGCGCCTCCACGACCTGGGCAACCACGGCCGACTGGCTCCAACCGTGGATCTTGCGCCAGCCATCCAGCATGTCCTTGATGAACCCCGTGACGGACTTGCGCGGAATCTGAGAAATCGTGTTCATGACCTGTCTCCGTGCGGGTCTTACAGTTCGTTCATCGCGTAAGTGCCAGCCGCAATAGGCGCACAACGCGAGGCGCGGCACACTCGGCCGACCAACGAACGAAGGGAAAGAAGATGAAAGAAGAAGCCCTGCAGGCCGCCGCCGATGAAGTCCGCCGGAAGCTGGACACCGCGCGCGAGATCGCCTGGGACGCGCTGGAGCGACCCACCGACGAGCACGTTGTGGTCGTGTTCCGGTCGCTGCTGGAAGCCGAGAGCCGGCATCGCTACGCCGCGGCAGAGGCCGACGAAGCGGATGCAAGCGAGCCTGAGGACGAGCGTCGGCAGACGGTGCATTGAATGCGTACCGCGCAATTCGGCACGGCTGCGCCCGTGGCGAGCACTATGATCTCGGGCGTCAAAGCGCGCACCCTTGAGGCAAAGATGATTGTTGAAATCGCGGCGATCGTGACCGCTATCGCCACTACCGCGACGGTTTGCTTGAGCTACGCGCAGAGGATCGCCAACTCGCGGCTTCCTGCGCGTGGACAGGTCGGGAAGGCCAAAAACGGCGTGTTCCACCTGCATGTGCGCGTGCACCCCCGCAACTCCATCGCCACCATCTGCGCGCTCGAAGGCGTTGACTGCGATCTTCAGCGCGTCGTGATTCGGCAAGATCCCGATCAAGGACACATGGTCACGGAGCCGCCGGGGGATCACTTCGTCACCTCATTGGCGCCCTGGCACAAAGTGCTGCTGCCATCCGAGGAGCCCATCTGGCTGGAGTGCTGGGCCAAGCCGCGCACCACATCGAACTCCAGCATCTCGGTACGCATCCGGACATCAGAGAGGTTCGTCGCGAGGCGCCACGTCGCCACTGCCTGGATCAACAGGAGTGCGGATTGAACGAGAACGATCAGACTCAGCACCTACGCCACCTCTGCGGGGGGGGTGGGTGCCGGAAGGTCCGGCCAGATCAGCCAGTAGTCGTCGGGACGCAGGTCGCGGCGGGTGACGACGCCGGCGGTGGCGCGCTCGATTGCTAGGCACTTGTCGGCGGGAATCGAACGATCCCCATTGCGCCAAAAGAACACTGCTTGAGGCGTGACGTTCAGTGCGCGAGCCAGGGCCGAGGCGCTGCCTACTGACTTGATGGCGGATGCAATGGGGTTTTCCATTCCGCAATTCTACATTTGTAGAACAACAAGTTCAACAAATGTGTTTGTGCGGATTTCTACAACTGTTAACGTCGCGCCCATGGCACTAGGCAAGCAAGTCCGCTACTACCGGAAGCGGCTCAATCTCACGCTCGAAGAGCTCGCAGGCCGTTCAGGGATGAAGGTCGCGGCCCTTAGCGCGCTGGAGAACCGCGATAGCGGAAGCTCGAAGCACACCATGGAGGTGGCTTCAGCTCTCGGCTTGACCGTAGAGCAGCTTCTTGACGAGACAAGGGACTGGATCGACGAGAAAGGAAGGGCGCGCGAGGGTTCGGCCCCGATCAAGTCCGATCAAGCTCCGCAAGCAATTGCCTCCTGGCCATTCAGCACGGTCCGGGAGGACGTGCTTCGGTCCCTCAAGAAGGAGGACCGGGCACGAGCCGAGGGCGCGCTGTTGGCGGTTTTGTCGCACCTCGGAATTAATGCCAAGGCCGAAGCGGCCGAAGCTGCGGTGACCAGCGCCAACGATGACGAATACGCCTACATCGACCGCATCGACGCCAAGCTCTCGGCGGGGCGTGGGTCGATCATCTATCACGCCGAGCGGCGCGGCCGGCTGTCGTTCCGGCGCGATTGGCTGCGCGCCCAGGGCGTCAACAATCCGGACAACGCGGTCCTCGCCGACGTAGACGGCGAGTCCATGGCACCGACCATCCCGCACGGGTCAACGATCTTGATCGACCTGTCGCAGACCGAGCCGGTCAACGGCAAGGTGTACGCCGTCTTCCACGACAAGGAGTTCTACGTGAAGCGGCTCTGGACCAAGACGGGCATCACAGCAGCGCATTCGGACAATCCAGACCAGGGAGAGTACCCGCCGCTGCCGTTGGTCGAAGAGGGCGACAAGATCGTCGGCCGGGTGTTCTGGTGTGGGTTTGGGTTGTAACCATCATGTTCCGGTGGGGTCATCGGATCGTGCAACCACTTTCCGGTTGCACAGTAACCTGTTGCGTGGCAACATAGATGACGAAGATAGACAAGCTGCGTGTCAAGATCCAGCGAACACCAACTCCCAATGACATACGGTGGGAAGAGCTGACTGCGTTCCTTGAGTCATTCGGATTACGAATGATCGCGAACAATGGGTCCAGGAGATGCTTCATCGGAGTAATCGAAGGCGAAGAACGGCGGCTCTACCTACATGAGCCGCATCCGCAGCCGACACTCAAGCCTTATGCCGTGCGCGACGTATGCGAGCGGCTGCATTCCTGGGGATTGATATGAAAGACAACTTATTGAGCCACAAGGATTATCTTGGCTCCGTGCGTGTCAGCATCGAGGATGGCTGCCTGCACGGCAAGATCGAATTCATTGATGACCTAGTGACCTACGAGGGCGAGACCGTCCAAGACATTCGTGCCGCCTTTGTTGAGGCTGTCGATTTTTACCTTGCAGACTGCTTGGCTCGCGGCGTGAAGCCGTCAACTACCTGCAAGGGGTCCTTCAGCGTGCGTATTGGCGAGCAGCTGCACAAGGAAGCTGCAATTGCCGCGCACCGCAATGGCATTAGCCTGAATGAATTCGTCAAGCTTGCGATTCACGAGAAGGCGCACCCCCTGGAGATTCGGAGCGTCGTGGACGCGATCGTCGGGCGCAGCAAGACATATCAATTGAGACAGACAGTTGACGAAATCGATGGCGGATACGACGAGCAGGCAATCATCGTACGGACCGAACCGTCGCGGCTCTCACACTGATTTTCACCAAGGCCATGGAAACACTTGACCAGCCGGTTCTCGAACGAGTCATTTTCCCCGACGTTGCTTGCACCCGAGGCGTGGATGGCGAGGGACTACCGCTGAACATACCCACCAAGATCCGCGTCACGCAAAGCGTTGATGCTGGGGTTACTGCCCGGAAGTCGGACAACGGCGAGGTCTACACCGTCATTAAAATCGTCCTGAAGTGCAATGCGGAAGACTCTGCGGACGGCACGATGGTGTTCACCGCGTCCATCACTGTGGCTGGCTATTTCCGCCACGCTGACGGTGCAGATGCAGATGCGCTTATGGCCGGTCTCGAGAAAAACGGGCCCGCTGTTGTGGACTCGCTCGGCCCCCAGCTATACGTGCAGGCCGTGAGTGAGCTTCATCGGCAGAGCGCGCAGGCTGGCTTGCGCAATCTGCGAGGCAGCTGGAGCATGCCATCGGTACAGGAAGGCCTTGCAAATGCTTGATCAAGCCCGCTTCGGCGGGCTTTCTGCTTTCTGGACCCTACCGCCTGCACATTTTCGATCGACCTGCAGTTATTCGGTTCACCTGCAGTAGCGCCGCCGCCCTGCCCCGGCTCTGCACGGGTTCGGGAAGCCGCGCTGACGCGGCACAATCGGCCCGAGCGTGCCGCTTTCACGCGTCATCCACGCGTGGCAGGGGCGTCAACGGCGGATGACGGGCTGACCGTTGATGTCCAGCCGGTTCACGAGCTGGGTCCTGCGGTCGACGGCGCACACGGCGGTAGACTGCACCATCGCGCCCTGCTCGTTCTGCAGCATGAGGCCATGCCCCTGATCCCACCCCATGTAGAAGCCGGCTTCGTCTGACGCGACAGGCCGGCTCGGCACGTCCGCGGCGTTCGGGTTCAGTGATGCGCGCGCGATCTGCATCGAGCACTCGACCCAAGCATCGCGTTCGTCGTAAGCGTCGGCTCCTGGGCCACCGGTGAAAACCTTCGCAGCCCACCACCCAGCGCCACCCAGAACAATCAGACCGACAGCGCCGATGATGGCCAAAGCCGTCGTGGTTGCGCCAGGCTTCTTCACGCCTGCCGGCCTGCCTGCCTTCAGCCCGGCCAGGTCCGTCGATCCACACGATGGGCAGGCCGACGCCTCTGCATCTGCGATTGCGCCGCACTTCTGGCATCGAACGGTCTTCACGAGGTCTCCGGGTGAGGCTCATGAGTCTACACGACGGGCGCACGTGATCTTTCCTCTGAAGATGCCCTTCCCTCCCTCTCCACCTCAAGGCCCCCCAACCCCCCCACAGGGGAGTTCAGAGAGCCATTCCACCCCGTGCGCACACGGGCGTCGATTTCAGCGCGCTCGGCACTGACCCCAGGCTTCGACGTTCGGCCAGCCCCGCAGACCACCGGCTGACCGGCGCTACGTAGCGGTTCTCTTCCAGGCAGCCCCGCGTGGGCTCGCTTCTGTCGCGTGGAGTGCGATGGCGATGAATCTGCCATGGATCGAATTCTACACTTGTTTTCTACAGTTGTTGACAAACGCAAATCTACAAATGTAGAATTCATGCCATCGACTTGCCGGACGCCTACCGCCCAGCGGAGCCGAGGCGGTCACCGCTCCTTAACAACTTGGCAAGCCATAAACACACCGATGACGGCGCAAGCCGTGGCTAGGTGCAGGTGGCAATCCCCCACGCCTGATGAATAGACCGGGGGCTATCGAAGCGCGGCCTGGCCTCAAGTGGGGGCTATAGAACCGAGCAGAGATTGAAGATTTGGCCGACTACGCGGAGCCTCGACAGAGGGAGTAGCCGCGGGTCGGCCAGGCAACCAAAAGGACGTTCAGCCGAGCGCCCTTTTGAATGCCAAGGAGAGAGTCATGAGAAGTCGAGCATCCATTTTGTCGGTCGCTGCTGGCCTGGGTGTCCTCCTGTCTGGCGGCAGTGGCACCGCAAGCCGGGCTGGCCCGCCGACCGACTACCAGCCAGCGAGGCCGGAGCTTCGCACCGCGTCTGACGTGCGTGTGAACCATCGCGGAAAACCGGGCAAGGTCGCTCAGGACAAACGCCGCGCCCTGAAGGCGAAGCGTCGCGCTCGCCATCGTGCGGCTTGCCGTGGCTGAAGCCAGCTCGGATCGGCGCATGCCCGACGACGTCCCCCTGCGCGTCACCAAGATCATTGCCGACTACACGGACTCGGAGCCGGCCGGCATCAAGCCCGAGACGGCCATCGCTGACCTGGGCGACTCGCTGGACTTCATCGAAGCCGTTTTCGAGCTCGAGGACGAGTTCCACATCGAGATCCCCGACGCCGACACCAACCGCATCGACACGGTCGGGGACGCTATCGAACTGGTGCGCAGGCTGACGGCCTGAGGCGCCGCACTAAGCGGTCGTTTAGCTGGATCAACTGGAGAGAGGCGTGAAATCGCAGAACGACTTGATGAACTTCGATCCTGCGTCAGGCCAGCCGCATCCGTATCCGAGCCACGCGGAGCAATGGCGCAAATATCACGGCGACGTGGCCTGGCTCTTCAACCCCTGGACGGGCGGCAAGCGCGACCCTCGCGACATTGGGAGCGATGTGCTCGGACGATTGATAGACAACGCTTGAACTCGTAGCCCACCACCAACAAGGAGCAGCTATGGCAATCCGCCCGCCTTCACTGAGCCGCGGCGTGTTCGGCTGGGACGCCTGCCGGCTCGCTGACGAATACAGCGCCGACGAACTCGGCGCGGCTGCAGTCTGGCTCCTGAACGAGCCGAGCTGCAAGAACCCGGACCACGCCGCAGGCAAGTCGATCTGGCTGCTCAGCGCCAAAGCAAGGAAAGCGAGCGAGGCAATCGGTTGGGCCGTCTTCTACAAGCACCAGGCCACTGCGGCCGACATGACGCGCTGAGGCGCAGAGGACAACGAATGACGACGAAGACCGCGAAGCATCCGTTCATGCTTGCCATGTCGCCAATCACCAAGAAGATCTTCGCGGGGCGCCTGCGGCAACGCGATGGCTACGCCGAGGCAGTCGGCCGGCGTCACGACGTGACATCGAGCTTCCACGCCTGCGTCATCCAGTTCGCCGACGCGCATGGCGGCTCCTACACGATCAACGAGAACGGCAAGCCCGCATTCGAGGTGTCGGTGCGAAAGCTTGATGCCCAGGAAGGAGCGCAGCCGTGACCCGCCCCACCAACACCGCCATCCTGAGCGACGAAGAGATCGACGCTGTGGTTTGCGCCGGGCCGGCCTGGGACAACCAGCCGCACGATATCGCCAGAAGGATCGAGCGCGCCGTCATCGAGCGGCTGGGGGCGAGCGATGCGGTGCCTGCTGGCGCGATTCTGAACGGCAATGCTCTGGCCGACCGGCTTGAGTCCTACCCGTTTGAAAGCCAGGGCGGTGATTTGCGCCTGTGCTCAGACTGGGTAGAGTTCCGGCGCTGCTTCGCTTATCTGGCAGATTGGGTCCAGCTGAATGCGCGCGCGCTCACTGCAACAATGCCGGCACAGGAAAAGCCCGCCGCCTACATTCAGCATCTGAACCCTGACGAATGCGACCTTGTTTTCGAAAAGGACGACGAGCTTGAGGGCTGCCTTTACGAGTATCAACCCCTCTACGACGCCGACGCCCTCGCCCAGGCCGCCGAGCGGGGACGCCAGCAGGGGCGCGAGGAAGCGCGGGCGGACTCGCTACGCCTGGACTGGCTCGTCTCTGAGCAGGCGATCATCGAGCCGCTACAGATCGCCGATGGATTCCGCTATCGCGTGGAGTGGCCAACCCTGGGTGAATGGCAGGCCACCTGGCATGAATCGCCGGCAGCCGCCATCGACGCCGCCCGCCAACCCACCCAGAAGGAGGGGGCATGAGCAAGGTGAAGATGCCCGAGCTGGGCGAAGGTCGCCTCTACGTGATTAGCCCGGCATACACGGGCGATGTGCTCACGGCCGAAGCGGCTGAGGCCTACGCCGCCGCCAGGGTGGCCGAGGCGATGGAGTCGAGTGGCTGGCAGCCGATCAAGACGGCTCCGCGCGACGGCACAGAGTTCCAAACGTGGCTCGGCTTCTGGGAGCCGCGCTGCCGCTTCCGGCCTGACTCCGAGGGGCTGGAGATCTGGGGTCGAGTCGATTACGACTTGGATGGCTGGGCGGATGCCTCACACCTGACGGCGACGCACTGGATGCCTCAGCCCGCAGCGCCTTCGCCCTAACCCGCCGCGACGGGCCGGCCGCTGGCGACGGCTGGGTATCTCCCCGCACCTGGGCGGGCTCGCGGATCCAGGGCACGGCAGCCGATGAAGATCGGCCTCCCCTCTGCCAGATGAGGGGCACCAAGACCAGCGCCTGCGGCTGAGTAGCGGCGACTCAGCTCGACCAACCGTCAACGCATGCAGATCCACCCTGCCTCATGGGAGCGCAGGCGCTGGCCTTGGTGAATCGAATCTCCTGGGGGTGTAGCAGATTGAGGATGCCAGTCACGGCCCCCTGTTGACTGGACGCCACGCTCGAATCAGGTCGTGAACGCCCGACGCCAGTAAGCCGCGTGGGGAAGTAGGCGTGACAGCCGGAGAGACGGCACCCCGGGGCAACGCTCGCCGCAGCACCCTGGCCCAACAGAATCCCCCAGCGTCAGGGGGCAATCAGAACCTTTGGGGAAAGGCTCTGAAATTCAGACGGTGCCGGCACCGATGACGCGGCCGGATCCATTCTCGATGTCGCGTCCGCGGCACGTACCCCAAATCCAGACCAGCACCCAGCCTAGGGATGAATCGCCCGTGTGCACGCGGCGCGACCTGCCCGACCGCCTTGCTGCGATGGCGCCTGGCCCACGCACGGGCCAACCCTATTCCCAACCGGAGACCAGCCATGAGCATGCGCCTGAATGACCGCGCGCGGCCGTATCTCTCCCCTGCCCTGTACGGGCCGCCGGAGATACCCGAGCCGCAGCCTATGAGCCCTACAGCCGCCGGCTGCGCGATGGCGTGGCTCATGGCGCTCAGCAACGGGCTGGACGCCGAGAGCCGCCGCCAGCACTTCCGCGAGTGGCTGTGCATGAACGACCAAGACGACTTGATCGACGCCATCACCCGCTTCCTGCTCGACCCCGAAACTCATCGTCGCGGCTTGGCCGCAGTACACAAAGCCATTCAGGCTGAAGCCGCCCGGCTGCTGGAGGAAGAATGAACCGATACGCCATCACCGTCCGCTGCGCGGGCGCAACGTACAAGTGGGTCGCGCTGGCCGCCACCCAGGGCGCCGCGATCATGGCCGCCTATGACCGCTTCGCCGATCAGGACGTGAGCGTGGGAGCGCGGCCGTGCTGACACCGTCAGAAGTCACGACGGCGCACCTGTACGCAATCCTCGCCCTCACCGTCCTGGCCGTCGCCATCGCGCAGATCGGCGACATCGTTTCCCGCCGGATTGGCGGGTGGAGCAAGTCATGAGCACTGAAGTCATCGAGCTGCCGCCGGCGGAAACCGCGCTGGAGGTCTATCAAAAGCCCTTGGGATTGGATCCGTGGCTCGAGAAGGTGCGGGCCGAAGTCACCGGCCACGTGCCGGACCTGACTACGCGCAAGGGCCGCGAGCACATCGCCAGCTTGGCCTTCAAGGTGCGCAAGTCGAAGACGGCGCTGGACGCCTTGGGAAAGAAGCTGGTCGACGACCTGAAGGACGTGCCCAAGCGCATCGACGCCGAGCGCAAGCGCATGCGCGACATGCTGGACGCTCTGGCCGATGACGTTCGCCGCCCGCTCACGGAATGGGAGGAAGCGGAAGAGGCTCGCGTGCAGGGCCACAAGGGCGCGATTGAGGGCATCGCCGCCCTGGCAGTGAACAGCGGCGAAGGCTCGGAGTCGATCCGCGCGGCCATCGGCGCCGTCGAGGCCGTCGAGATCGGGCCGCAGTGGGAAGAATTCGAAGCAGAAGCAGCGCGCACCAAGGACAAGGCGCTGGCGGGCCTGCGCGAGCGCCTGACAGCGCGCGATGCATACGAAGCAGAACAGGCGGAACTCGCACGGCTGCGCGCCGATGCGGCGGCTCGCGAGCAGAAGGAACGCGAGGAGCGCATCGCTCGCGAAGCCGCGGAGCGCGCCCAGCGTGAGGCCGAGTCCAAGGCGCAGGCCGAACGCGAAGCCGCCATCCGTCGCGAGCAGGAAGTCAAGGCAGCAGCCGAGCGTCGCGAGCTCGAACTGAGACTGGCGGCAGAGCGTGCCGAGCGCGAACGCGTAGAGGCCATCCAGGCAGCCGAGCGCGAGAAGGCCGAGGCAGCGCGCCGTGAGGCGCAGGCAAAAGCCGACGCCGAAGAGCGCCAGCGCCTGGCCATCGAAGCGGAGCGCAAGCGAGTCGCCGATGAGCAGGCCCGCGTCGAACGCGAGGCCCGAGCGCGCGAAGCTGACAAGGCGCACAAGAAATCGATCAACAACGCCGCCCTCGCCGCCTTCGTGGCCGGCGGCATGCCCGAAGACTGCGCGAAGGCCGCGGTCACGCTCATCGCCAAAGGGCAGATCCCGGCGGTCAGAATCATCTACTGAGGAAAGCCATGACAGACGTCATTGAAATGCCGCGGCGCGAAGCCGCAGGCATCGTCGCGGCCGAGACCCACCAGTTCTCGGCGGTCGAGATCCGCCAGCGCGTCAACCTGATCCAGGAGGTGATGCGGTCCATCATGCAGAAGGACGTCCACTACGGAGTGATCCCTGGCACACAGAAGCCGTCGCTGTACAAGCCAGGCGCTGAGACCCTGTGCGTCACCTTCCGCATTGCCGACGAGTATCAAGTCGAAGACCTCAGCGCGGACGGGATGGCTCGCTATCGCGTGCGCTGCATCGGACGACACCAGGTGACTGGCATTGCCCTTGGGTCCGGTGTCGGGGAGTGCTCGTCCCACGAGGAAAAGTACAAGTGGCGCCGACCGGTCTGCGAAGAAGAGTTCGAAAGCACTCCCGAGACGATGCGCCGGGTGAAGTTCTCCAAGTGGAACAACAAGGTGCAGAAGCAACCGCAGATCCGCACCGAGCCTGCTGATCAGGCAAACACGATCCTGAAGATGGCGGCCAAGCGCGCCAAAATCGCCATGACCCTAAATGCCACTGGGGCCAGCGACATCTTCACTCAGGACATCGAAGACCTGCCGGAAGAGCTGCGCGGCAGCGACGACGAGCCTGGCATCAAAGTGCTGAGCGAACTGGGGTCGCGCCTCGTGGCCGCGGCGGCCGAGTGCAAGACTGAAGAAGATCTGACGCGCCTGTGGCAAACCGGCGTGAAGGAGATCAACATCGCCAAAGATGCTGCCGCGTCGGATGCATTCAAGGCGGCTGTCACTTCACGCGGCAAAGCGCTGAAGGCTGCAAGGAGCGAACAATGACCGGGTTCCTGATCGTCGATTGCGAGCAAGGCGGTGAAGCATGGCACCGGGCCCGCGCTGGCGTTATCACTGCCAGCATGTTCGGCACAGCACGCGGCAAGCTGAAGTCCGGCGCAAGCAAGGGTCAACCGACCGCTGCCGCTTTGGACTATGCCTTCCGCCTTGCGGTGGAGCGCATCAGCGGCCAGCCGCTGGATGACGGCTTCGAGACCTGGCAGATGCGGCGCGGCCACGAGCTCGAACCGGAGGCGCGAATGGAGCACGAAGCGCAGACCGGTCTGATGGTGCAGCGCGCAGGCTTCGTCACGACGACAGACAAGCTATTCGGCGCCAGCGCTGACGGGCTGATCGGTGAGGACGGCGGCGCTGAGTACAAGTGCTTCCTGGCACCAGACAAACTGCGCGCCTTCCACATCGACGACGACGCCAGCGGCGTGATCGATCAGGTGCAGGGCTGCATGTGGATCACCGGCCGCAAGTGGTGGCACATCGGCATGTATTGCCCTGCCCTGACGCCTGTGGGCCGGCAGCTCTGGTGGCGCGAATTCAAACGCGACGACAACTACATCAACGAGCTGGAAAGCGACCTGTGGCAATTCAAGCTGCTGGTCGACGAGTTCGAATCCAAACTGAAGAGGAAGGCAGCGTAATGGCCAGCGTGAACAAAGTGATTCTGGTGGGCAACCTGGGCAAAGATCCGGAGGTCAGGTACAGCCCCGATGGTGCGGCGATCTGCAACGTGTCGATCGCTACGACGTCTACATGGAAGGACAAGAACTCCGGGGAACGCCGCGAGGACACCGAATGGCACCGCGTGGTGTTCTACAACCGCCTGGCCGAAATCGCAGGCGAGTACCTGAAGAAGGGCCGCTCGGTCTACGTCGAAGGTCGCCTGAAGACCCGCAAATGGCAGGACAAGGATTCCGGCCAGGACCGCTACGCAACCGAGGTCGTGGCTGACCAGATGCAGATGCTTGGCGGGCGCGACGGCGCTGATGGTGGCGACGGAGGCAGCGCGCAGGGCGGCAGCCGTGGCGGATACGGGGAGCGCCGCAGCGGGAATGGCGGCGGATGGAATGAAGGCGGCGGCGGTGAGCGGCCCCAGCGCCCTCAAAGGCCTGCGCAGCAGCAGTCCGGCCAGGGCGCCGGCAACTTCGCGGACATGGACGATGACATCCCGTTCTGATAGCCCCGAAGACGATGACGACGACTGGCGCGGATTTAGTCAGCACATGAAGGAGCAGCGCCAGGCCCGACACGCTCATTGGAAGGCAGAGGCGACCGCCGCAATCGCCGCCAGCGGCATCCAACACCGCGCGACCAACAATGGCGAGACGCTCCTGTTCCGCGAAGCAGGCAAGCCGCGCGTCGACTACTACCCATCCACCGGGCGCGCCACGATCAATGGCGGCGCTGCTCGCAGCTTCGGTCCAGCCTCGGAGTTCCTGGCCTGGTACCGCAAGCAGTAGATCCGATGAACGAAAGCAGCTGTACCCGTCACCACGGGGGAGGCGATATCGACCTGGCGCTCGAGACAAGCCGTCTGCTGAACTCTAACCCGGCTGCGGCATCTTAAGCGTCTCGCGTTCGGCGAGCTCGAACTGGCTTAGGTTGATTTCTACCAGCGGACTTTATTCTCCAGTCCTCTGGCACGTACCCTCCATGCCTTACCAACTTCTCTAGCTCTTCGCAGTCATCAAGTGGAACCAGCCAGAGCAGCTGCCCTATTACAGGATTATGCATTGACACCTGACCGTACAGTTTCCGAGCGACTTTGTCGTTCGAAGCGATTGGAGCGGCAGCGGAAACTGCTAGCGCGATGAGGTGGCAGTCCTTTAGTGCTGCAGCTTCGTTTTGTGCAGAGAAACCACAAGCCTGGATAACCTCGTCAAAAACTTGTGGCGGCTCTATCGTCGAGACTCGCTTTCTACTTACCATTGAAGCAAGCCAGCGTTTCGTAAGATTAGACTGATGTCTACGCCATTCACCTCTAAGTCGAGAGCAGAACGCTAGATTAATATTCGACGAGTCTATTGCTGCGAGCAACCTTCTACTCTGCTTTGATACCGGCGCGATAGACAAACCTGCCGAAAAGGCGATGTCTGCGTCGACAACGATATGCCTGATGTTATCGATTTTCATCGGACATGGCCTCCTCGACAGCATCGAGATACTGCTCCTCTACGTCAAGAATTACAGAATCGAAATCTTCCGGCCAATCCCCAAACCGCCCATAGTTGTCGAGCTGTGCGGCCTTCACTTCTGACTGACCGGACCTAGGATTCTGACTAAACCAGTTGAGCGAGACAGACTTACCCTCCAGGACCCCTTTAGCAACCAAAATCTGCACACCCCGAATAAGGATGGAGCTGTGCGTCTCGATTATTACCTTCACGCCACGGGATACCGCATCGGAAATAATTTGAGCTAAGCCAAATTGAGCACGCGGGTGCAGATGAAGCTCAGGTTGTTCGATGTAGACCATTTGGTCAGGCTTGGCAGCCAGCAGTGCAACCAAGACAGGCAGCGTTTGTGACACTCCAAAGCCAACGTCTGCAATATCGACCAGATCGTCGGGCTTTTCTGAAGATCCAACTGAGCGAACTCTCGATACCTGGATTTGGATACGCGTGTCGTTCATTGCAACGGTTCGAACAGCTGACGCCAAGGCCAGGGCGCTCAGTTGAGCAGCTAAATGCTCAATTTTTTCATCGTTCTCCTCCTGCCACCCGTGAATAGTGCTGGCCACATACCGATCGAAAGTACCAGGAAAGCGGTTACTCGAAGCAGCAACTTTGTAGCTACGTTCTGGATTACCCCTCAACCCAGGAACGTGAATCAAGGCCGATACCAAGCTTTTCAATCTAGAAGCAGGCTCAATTCCAAACGACATGTATCCCGCGCCGTTAATAGGGGGAGCCAGGCCTACTGAAAAGAAACACCTGTCTCGAATCACCTTCAGCGACCATTTTTTGTTGGAAAGCACCGCTTTATAGAGATCGCGCCACTGAGAGTTTCTTAACTCCTTCTTGATGGAAGCCTCTGACATCCTCTCTTTCAGAGTCATGGCATCCCCGCCGGCAACCCCTCCACGCAGCAGAGAGGCCAGAAGCCCTTTGCTCTGCCTGTAGGTGAACACCACCTCTACGAAGTTTCCGCCATCAAAATCATCCACTTTCACACCAATTGATGGCGATGCCCTTCCGCGAACCAAGCTTCTCGCCTGGCTGCTGTCAGTCATTTTCACATTCGCTCCGTCCAGCATGAGACCACCGGAGTCAAACTCACTCTCCACGGTTTGCTTGATTAGCAAAAGTGGTTGCATAAAACTTGATTTTCCGGAGCTATTGGCGCCCGAGAGAATGGTAATCCCCTTGACATCGACAGACCTAGGAGCGCTGATCGACTTGTAACCGCTAACCGTGATTTGCATGTTGTCCTCATTCTTCAAGTCATTAGACCTCACCAACGCACAGGTCGCAACAAATAGCAACATCCGATTTTGCGTGCGACTTTCGCCGAATTACGCAGAGCCCCAGTTCATGACCACTTCTCACATCACCACCCTACGCGACCTGCGCACCGGCGTGCAGATGGACGCACAGCACGATACCGATGGAGCGGCGAAAGTCGCCGCCTTGGACGCTGCGATTGCGGCGCTGGAGCTGCCGGGGGCACAGCCGGTGGCCTGGGTTCGCCGGCACCCCGATGGCGTGCTGACCGCCGAGATCCTGCCGCATGCCGAGATCGAGGCGGTGCGCAGGGAGTCCGGCGCATGGGTGCCGCTCTGCGTCGCCCCTCAGTCTGCCGCCGAGGCCCTGACGCCCGACGAGGCGCGACAAGTCGCAACCCAGGCGCGTAACCTGAACGGTCCGTCTGACACCACATCGCCGACCGAGTATGTGATGGCCGGTGCGCTCGCTGCGACAGCGAAGGCCGCCCAGCCCCAACCATCCGGGAATGCCGGAGAGTTGCCTCGGGCGTGGCCCCGCGTGTTGGGCGTGAGCCGCGACATGCACCCGCGCTGCCTGGTGCTCTCTCTCGCTGCCGAGCCTAGCGACGACGATGTGCGGGCAATCCACAAGGCCCTGACGGCCGATCAACGTCGCGCCCAGGGTATGACCGAGCAGGATGACCGCGACCTGGCGGTCGGCCGCCTCTGGCGCGAGAACAGCAGCCTGGAGGAGTGGTTCCCGTTGACAGCGGAGGAGCTTGAATCGCACAAACGCATGCTGCGCAGCGCTGTGTCTGACCTCGCGGCAATCTGCGCCGCGCTCGGGTTGGATGAGAACTACAACGGGCCGCATGAGGCTCTGTCGGCCATCGAGTCGCTCAAGGCGCAGCAGCCGGCTGATGCCGCCGCATTCCGGCTGCTTGTCGCCGCCGGGAACCGGATCGACGCCGAAGCGGAAGAATTCGAGGGGCCGGACGGCATGGCCGTGAGCATCGAGACCGACTACTGGCACGAGTTCGATGCCGCGCTGGACCGCGCCCGCGCCGCACTGGCCGCCCAGCCCAGCGAGCAGGGACCGGCCGATCTCCCCACTTGGGAGGGCATCGACGCCCGCGAGTTCGCCGGGCAGCCGCTGACCGCCCTGGAGCGCTTCATCCTCGACCACGAACCAGACGACGCCGAGGGCGAGCAGCAATTCCGCGCGCAGTTGCAGGCCGTGCTGGCCGAAGCCGCACGGCGGCGCGAAGGAGACGGCAATGCCGATTCATGAGTCTGTTTCCGCCTGGCGCTCTGCAGGGCTGCATCTACCCCCGGTGATGCGTGACTTCCACGATCAGAAGGACGTGTTCAAGCTCGTTCACGACCTAACCGAACCCCCGGAGGACTCGCGAATCAACCATCCATCCTGGGTGGATGGGCAGATCTATGCGATCGACACCTTCCTGTGGTGCATGGCTCGCCATGGGTACACCCTCCAGCGCAGCCGCGCGCGCCTTCCGTTCGAATCACTGGACGACAGCATCGCCGCAATGAAGCAACGGATGCACGCGAGGCAGCCATGACCCCCCTCACCCACTACCCACCAGGCACCACGCCAGAACACGTCACCAACGCCGCCCGGCTGCTCGACGTCGAGGTGCGGCAGCAACCGGACGGCTCGTGGCAGGTGCGAGACCCGGCGCTCAGGTACTGGTGGCAGGTCGGAAGGACCAACGCCGAGGCGGTGACCGGGCTGTGGGACATGTTCAGACAGTGCGCATGACCCACACCGATCGCAACACTGAAACCACGACCCCGCCGAGCGCGGGGTTTTCTACGACCGCCCTCGCCCGCCTGCTGGCGGTGACGCGGCGGGAATGGGGGATCTGAATGGAAAAGCTGAGCCCGCGACAGGCTGCCGTGGTCCTGGGGGTCTCATCCCGGACCGTCTATGCTCTGGCCGCTCCGGATGGACCTATCCCCTGCCATCGGATCGGGCGCCGGATCGTCTTCGACCTGATCGACCTTACCGAGTACCTTCAACAATGCCGATTTACCGAGACAAAGCGCGCGGTCGTTTCATCTTTGAGTTCGACCGCCATATCAAGGGCCAGCGCGTCCGGGCTCGAAAGCTACTTCCAAAAACGTGGTCTCAAGCCCAGGCTGACGCCTTCGACCGGCAGGAGTCAGCCCGGCTCTACGCGATCGGCACCCGCATCGAACGTCCTGAGCATCTCATCGAGGACGCCGTAGCGGTATACCTGAAGGAGCGCGCGCCGCGATTGAAGTCGGGTGACAACATCGCGCGCGAGCTCGCCCAGATGTACTGGGCCTACAAGGGACGCCCGCTGTCGGCGCTGACCGAAGCGTGCCGATTCTATTCGGCCAAAGCCGCGAAGGACGACGGCTCACCCCTGTCGCCGGCCACCCTACGCAATCGAATCAGGTACCTCACCAGTGCCTGCAGGTACGCGTGGAAGCATCACTCGATGTGCGAGCACGACCCGGCCTCAGGCGTGCCTGTGCCGCAGGTATCGAACGAGCGGCAGCACTATGTCTCGAGACTGGAGATGCTGATGCTGGTGCGTCACTGCACGAACCTGAAGGCTCGTAAGGCGATTCGCGTTGCCTTCTACTCGGGCATGCGCTTGTCGGAGATCCTGCGCGCCGTGCCGCGGGCCAATGGGTTCCACCTGCAGGAGACGAAGAACGGTGCGCCTCGCATCGTCCCAATCCACGCCCGAATTGCGTTCTGCGCGCGTCAGATGCCGACGGGGCCCAACATCACCATCCAGCGCGCGTTCGCCAGGGCGCGTGAGCGTGCAGGACTGCCGCACATCCACTTCCACGATCTGCGGCACAGCGCAGCAAGCGAACTGATAAACGCGGGCGTCGATCTGTACACGGTGGGCCGAGTGCTCGGGCATAAGGACCCGCGATCCACGCAACGCTACTCGCACCTAGCCGTTGATACCCTTGCCGTAGCTGTAGGAAAGATCGGGGGCAAAGCAGCGTGAATGGTGGCTTGGTCAATTTTTCCCCCACCACCCAAAGAAAAAGGCCCCTCGCGGAGCCTTTTCATTTACTGCTAAGTGCTTGATACTTCTGGCGGAAGGGGTGGGATTCGAACCCACGATACGCCTAAACGTATACCGGATTTCGAGTCCGGCGCATTCGACCTCTCTGCCACCCTTCCGGTGACGCCGCATCAGTTATGCAGCGCTAGCGAGGTAAGAAAAAGAGTATATCAGCTTTTTCGAATCTTGCTCAAGCATTTGCCGTCAAAACCTCGATTCCGCCGAGGTAAGGCTGCAGTGCCGCCGGAATGCGGATGCTGCCGTCGGCCTGCTGGTGGTTTTCCAGCACGGCAACCAGCGCGCGGCCCACGGCCAGGCCCGATCCGTTCAAGGTGTGGACGGGCTCGGGCTTGCCCTGGGCGTTGCGGAATCGCGCCTGCATGCGGCGAGCCTGGAAGGCTTCGCAGTTGGACACCGACGAGATCTCACGCCAGGCGTCCTGCGCGGGCAGCCACACTTCCAGGTCATACGTCTTGGTGGCGCCAAAGCCCATGTCGCCCGTGCAGAGCAGCATGACGCGATACGGGAGTTCCAGCCGTTGCAGCACTACCTCGGCATGGCCGACCATGGCTTCCAGTGCTTCGTAGGACGCGTCGGGGCGCGTGATCTGCACCATCTCGACCTTGTCGAACTGGTGCTGGCGGATCATGCCGCGCATGTCACGGCCACCCGAGCCGGCTTCCGACCGAAAGCACGGCGTGTGGGCGGTCAGGCGGATCGGCAGGGCTTCGCCCGGAACGATGCTCTCGCGCACGCTGCTGGTCAGGGTGATCTCGGAGGTCGAGATGAGATAGGCGTCTTCGCTGCCCTCGCCTTCCTCATCCGAGCCGCCCTTGCTCACGGCGAACATGTCGTCCTTGAACTTGGGCAGCTGGCCGGTGCCGACCAGGGTGGAGGCGTTGACGATATAGGGGGTGTAGCACTCGGTATAGCCGTGCTCGCCGCTTTGCAGGTCCAGCATGAACTGCGCGAGTGCGCGGTGCAGGCGTGCCAGGTGGCCACGCATGAAGCTGAAGCGTGCACCCGAGAGCTTGGCGGCCGTGGCGAAGTCCAGGCCCAGGGGCTCGCCCAGGTCGACGTGGTCGCGCGGCGCAAAGCCCAGCGGCGCGGGATTGCCATCGGCACCGGCCGCAGCGGGCAGCCAGCGGCGCACTTCGACGTTGGCATCGGCATCGGCGCCCACCGGCACGCTCTCGTGCGGCAGGTTGGGCACCACCAGCAGCAGCTGGTCGAGCTTGTACTGCACGCTCGCGAGGACTTCTTCAAGGTTCTTGAGCTTGGCGGGAATGGCCTGCGATTCCGCCAGCACGGCCGATGCGTCTTCGCCCTTGGACTTGAGCTGACCGATCTGCTTGGCCAGCGCATTGCGCCTGGCCTGCAGGTTCTCGGTCTCGACTTGCACGGCCTTGCGCTCGGCTTCAAGCGCGTTGAACTGCTCGGCATCGAAGTCAAAGCCGCGCGACTTCAGGCGTTCGACGACGGCGGCGGTGTCTTTGCGCAACAGGGTGAGATCTAGCATGGGGTGGACCGGTGAATGCAGGAGAGACAAGGCGGACGGATTGCCCGTGGCATTGTACCGCCTCGGTTTCTGGTGCCATCTGCCGCAGGCCCTGGTGGGCGCGGCGGCAGATGGCATGGGGGATCAATCCCGGTGCATTCGCGCCACGCGCTCGGCGACGCTGGCATACGGTGTCGGGTCGACATCCTGGGCCAGAACGCGCCAGAGCGCCGCGCCGGAGAAGCGCTCGCGCGCGAACGCCTGCGCCTGCCTGGACACCTGCAGCCAGCGCGCATCGTTCTCGAGCAGCTCGATCAGGTGCTGCGCAAAGCCTTGCTCGTCGTCCGAGGCGGCAAGAAAGCCTGCCGCATCGGCCAGGCCCTGCATGCCGGCCGACGACGTCACGCACGGCAGCCCGTAGCGCATGGACTCGACGACCTTGCCCTTCATGCCGCCACCAAAGCGCATGGGTGCGATGCACGCGCGGCTCTTCTGGTAGAAGCCTTCCAGCGCCTCATCCGACACGTAGCCGGTCACCGTGATGTGCGGTCCGGCGAGCGCCTTGACCCGATCGGTCGGATTGGAGCCGACGATGGACAGGTGCAGGTCGGGGAACCTGGCGTGAACCGTCGGCCAGACCCGATTCACGAACCACTCGGCGCCGTCGACATTCGGTGCGTGGCCAAAGCCGGCCACGAAGATGACGTCCTTGCGCTCGGCAAGGCTGGCCCACGGCGCCTCCGGAAAGGTGTCGTACGCGTAAACCGGCGTGGTGTACGGCCTGGCCGTCGACGCGTGGCCGGCCAGCCATTCCTTGACGTGGGCAGTCTCCAGGTCCGAGGGGTAATAGATGACGTCTGCCTTGGACCACATCGTGTGCTCCCAGTCGCGCATGCGGTGCATTTCGGCTTCGAGTCCGGCGGCGGGTTCGACCTGCAGCTGATCGCGCATGCGCAGATGGTGCACGTCATGTCCGTAGTACAGCACTGTGGCCTGCGTGTGTGCGCGCACGGCATCGATGAACTCGACCGACACATGGGGTCGGCTCAGCAGCACGTAGTCGATGTATCGGCCATTGTCTTCGAGCCAGCCATCGAACTTGCCGGCGTATTCGCCTCCGTAGAAGATCTCGACACCAAGTTCCTCGAGCTGACGCGCGTACTGCGGGTCGTACCACAGGTTGTGCGGCCAGAACTTCACGTTCACGCCATGCTGCAGGAACTGTCCGATGAACTGCCACATCGATCGCGAGCCCGCGTCGCGATCGGGCTGCGGCACGTAGTGATCGATGATGAGCACGGTTTTCTTCAGCGTCGAACGGTCCTTTGCCAGGAAGACGCCCTCGCCGTTCGGAAAGTGTTCGCGCGTGAGCGTGTCGCGCCAGCGCTCAAGGAATTTCTTCTGATTGACGACCTGGTAGGCCTTGATGCCGCTGTTCGTGTCCGTGCCGTGCGACACCCCTTCATAGTGCACGACGACGGACCGCGGCTGATAACGCACCTGCAGACCCTTGGCGCGCACACGGAAGGCGAGGTCCGTGTCTTCGCAATACGCAGGCAGGTACAGTTCGTCGAATCCCCCGAGCTCGCCGAAGAGCTTGCGCGAGATCAGCAGCGACGCACCCGAGCAGTAATCGGCATCCTTCACGTACTCGTAGACGCTGCGACGGGGGTCATCCAGTCGCCCGAAATTCCAGGCCGATCCGTCGTTCCACAGGATGCCGCCGGCCTCCTGCTGACGGCCATCCGGATAGACGAGCTTGGAGCCCACCATGCCACAGTCGGCTTCGTGGCGGAAAACATCCAGCATGGCATCCAGCCAGTTGGCGGTGACCTCGGTGTCGTTGTTGAGAAAATAGACATATTCGCCACGCGCATGCGTCGCGGCCTGGTTGCACGAGCGCAGGAAACCCAGGTTCGTTGCGTTGACCATGAATCGCAGGCCGGGCACCGAGCGCAGGCGCAGGATGTCCTCGTCACCCGAGGCATCCTCGGCCACGAGGATTTCCACGGGCGCTGCCGGCAGATGGCGGGCGATCGACTGCAGGCAGGACACCGTGTGGGTCAGGTTGCCATAGGTCGGGATGATGATCGAGACCACCGGGGCCTGGACCTCGTCAAAGCGCAACAGCATGAGCGCATCGTCCACGCCGGACTCGGCGACCGGCTGGACGTCCAGGGCCAGTGGCACCTGGCCGTCGCGATGACGCTTCCAGACTTCGTAGTGCGGCACGCCCCGGAACACCCAGCCGCCGTGCCGATAGATCACGCCGATCGCCCGGTCCTTGGTGGCCTTGGACAACGGCGCGCGATGATACAGCTTGCGCGCGGCCTGCACGAGGGTAGGACGCAGGCGCGTCTGCGCGCGCCTGACGGCCCGTCGGGTACCGTCCAGCGCGCGACGCAGCGGGCCTGTCATCCGCCAGGCGCGCGAGGTCAGCACTTCGGTGAGTGCAGCGTCGAGCCCGGCGCATTGCCGGGCCAGGTCTTCGCAGCGCTCGGCAAGGGCGACGTTCTTCGCGCGCTCGCTGGCGATCTCATCAGCCATCGCCGCCTCCTGCGCCGCACGTGCGAGCCGGGCTTGTTCGAGCGAGCTGATCATCGCCGCGAACTCGGTCTCGCGCGTTCCACGCGCGTGCTCCAGCGCGCTGATCGCGGCCGTGAGCTCCGCCTCGCGAGCTTTGGCGAGTTCTGCCGCCCCGCCGTGTGCGACATGGGCTGCACGCAGCTGCTCGGTCTCTTCATTGAGCCGCAGCGCCCACTCGGTGCGTTTCTCGAATTCGCTCTGCAATGCCGCGAAATCATGGCGGACCTGCTGCATTTCTGCATCCAGGCCCGACGCCCAACGCAAGGTCGTCTCGCGCTGCGCGTATAGGTCCGCCCCGTCCTCGAAAAAGATCGAGGGTGCCTGCAGCGGCATGGCCTGGCCCGCTGAGTCCAGCGTGCAGATGGCGACGAAATACATGATGCGCGCGGGCTCGACCGTCTGCTGCTTGAGCTTTCCTTCCCTCAGCGTGAGCGCTTCATAGCTGGACGCCGCCCCACCCAGGGGCAGCAGCAGCGAACTCGTCGCCATGCGCTGACCGAAGTAGCGCACGTGCGGGAAGTGCCGATGCAGCAAGGTGTGCAGCTCATCGAAATAGAGCTCCTTCACATGGAACTCGTTGCAGTAATCCCGATCGTCGGAGTACACCTTGCGGTTCGGCGAGGAAATGATCAGCACGCCCTGCGCGCGCAGCACGCGCCGGATCTCGGACAGCATGGCGTCCTGCTCGCGCAAATGCTCCAGCGTCTCGAAAGACACCACCACGTCGACGCAGGCATCCGGCAGCGGAATCGCTGTGGCGCTGCCCACCTCGAATCGCAGGTTGCGCTGGTCGGGATAGCGTGCGGCCGCATGCTCGATGACATCCGCATCGATATCCACGCCAATGACGTGACGCGCATGATCTGCCATCAGCGCAGATCCGTACCCTTCGCCGCAGGCGATATCGAGCACGTCCTTTTCCATCAGCAGCGGGAGCACCCAGCCGTAGCGATGCATGTGTTCGTAGCGGATTTCTCCTTCCTCGGTGGGGAGAAACCGCTCTCCAGTAAAGCTGGGCATGTCTACGCCTCTTTGGAAATGGTTATGTCAAGCATCGGCAGTCCCACCAGACCATGGCGCATCGAGCTTTCGACCGCGCGCAACGTCAGCGCGTCGTGAATCCAGTGCTGCTGCGTATGATCGTCCTGGGAGCCGGTGGCGAGCGCCGCGTCGATCGAATACGGCCCGGTGGGCAGGATGGGCATGCGAAACCGGAAGACGGCACTGACCTTCTCGCCAGCCTGGGCGTCCACCGGATGGTCCTTGTAGCTGACGAAGGTGTTGTCACCGAACAGCCGTTGGCCGAGCCGGTCCTTGAAGTAGAAGCCGAATATCAGACCGTCCAGCGGGTCATGCGCCAGTGCCTGCAATCGCAGGAGCACGATCTCGCCGCCCTCGATCAGGACCATGGGCTTGCCGTCCTCATCCGTCAGACGGACATCCTCGATGACGGCACGGCGCGCCCCGAAGCCACTGTCGGCCAGATCAGGGGCGAATTCGAACACCTCGAAGCGGGTCAGCGAGCCATTCTGTTTGAGCGTCTCCCAGCGCGCATCGACGACGTCGACGGGCGCCTTGCGGCGCGGCGCAGCTGCCCCGACCTTGACCTCGGCACCGGTCGCGGCGCGGTCCTTGGCATGTTGCTCGGCCAGATAGGCTTCCACGGTCTCCTTGGCCTCACCGTCCATGCGAACCACGCCGTGGTCCAGCCAGATCGCGCGCGAACACAGGCCGGTCACTGCGCCGGTGTCGTGACTGACGAAGAGCAGCGTGCCGGTCTTCTGGAATTGGCGCAGGAAGCGCATGCACTTCTGCGTGAAGCGTACGTCACCGACCGACAGCGCCTCATCGACGATGAGAATGTCTGCGTCCACATGGGCCGCCACGGCAAACGCAAGGCGCACGTACATGCCGCTGGAATACGTCTTGACCGGCTGGGAAATGAAGTCCCCGATTTCGGCGAACTCGACGATGGACGCGAAACGCTCCTTCAGTTGCGCCTCGCTCAAGCCATACAGCATGCCGCTCAGGTAGACGTTTTCCTCGCCGGTGAACTCGGGGTTGAAACCAGCACCGAGTTCGAGCAACGCGGCGATCCGTCCGTTGGCCGTCACCCTGCCGGCCGTGGGATAGATGGTGCCGCACACAAGCTGCAGCAACGTGGACTTGCCTGATCCATTCTGGCCGATGATTGCCACCGTCTCGCCGCGGCGCACCTGGAACGACACGTCGTGCAGGGCGTGGAACTCACGGAAGTACGGGCGCGGGGGCCGGCCCAGCGCACGGCGCAGGCGCGGCATCAGCATCTGCTTCAGACGGTCCTGCGGCGCCGCATAGATTTCATAGCGCTTGCTCAGACCGTCGACTTCGACGGCAAGGGGCATGATTTCAGAGGACATCGCCGAACCCCTTGCGTGCCTTTTCGAACCACACGAGCCCGATCCATGCCACGGCATACGCGATCAGCACGTACAGGCACCAACCCCACCAGTTGATGCCGTGCCCCCAGATCAGCACAGCGCGCAATTGTTCGATGATGAACGTGAGCGGATTGAACATCACCGCCGTCTGGAAGCCGGCCGGCACGGAACCCAACGGGTAGAAGATGGGCGCGAGAAACAGCAGGAGCGCGGTCAGGATCCCCGTCACCTGGCTCAGGTCGCGCATGTACACCCCGAGCGCCGACAGGATCCAGATCAGCCCTACCGTGAGCAGCAGCAGGGGCAGCAGGACGATGGGAGCGAGCAAGGCCGTGAGCGGCAGGTGGCCTTGCCAGAACAGCACCGCGACGATCAGCACCGTAGAAGCGATCAGCATGTGGAAAAGCGCGGTTCCGAGCGTGATCCACGCCAGCGCCGGCAGCGGGAACACCACCTTCTTGACGTAATTCGGATTGCCCACCACCAGCACTGGGGCACGGTTGATGCACTCGGCCACCATGCCGTGCGTCAGCAGGCCCACGAACATCACGATGGCAAACTCGCCGACATCATCCGATGCCGGGCGCCAGCGCGACTTGAAGATGAAGCCGAACACGAACGTGTAGATCGCCAGCATCAGCACAGGCGTGATGAATGACCAGAGCACCCCCAGGAAGGAGCCTTTGTACCTGCCCGCGACCTCCCGCCGCACGAACTGCATGATCAGGGGTCGATGCGCCAGGAACGAGTGAAATACCACCCGTGGATCGCGCAGGGAAAATTCGCTCTTCATCGCTACACTCAAAAACAGATCGGTTCGGGCCGACGCCGCCAGGCGGATTGCGCGCTGGGCTTGCCGAGATGCCTTCGTGCACCCCGCACATCGGCACGCGCGCCTTGCGCGGGTGCCGATGCTGGCGTCGCAGAAGCGGGCTAGCTAAAGACTTCCGCGGCCTCGAAGGACAGGCCCTTCGCATCCTTCGCCGACACCTGCGGCTGCACGCCTTCGGGCCAGTCGATGGCCAGGGTCGCGTCGCTCCACAGAATGCAGCGCTCGTGCGCGGGCGCGTAGTAGTCGGTCGTCTTGTAGAGGAACTCGGCCGAATCGGACAGCACCACAAAGCCATGGGCAAAGCCTTCCGGCACCCAGAGCTGATGCTTGTTCTCGGCTGACAGCAAGGCTCCGACCCATTGGCCGAAGGTGGGCGACTGCTTGCGCAGGTCCACCGCCACGTCGAACACCTCGCCCTGCACCACGCGCACCAGCTTGCCCTGAGGCTGCTGGATCTGGTAATGCAGGCCGCGCAACACGTTCTTGCTGCTGCGGCTGTGATTGTCCTGCACGAAGCGCACGGACTTGCCGATGGCTTCCTCGAACGCCGCGTGGTTGAAGCTCTCGAAAAAGAAGCCACGCTCGTCACCGAACACGCGGGGCTCGATCAGCACCACGTCGGGGATGGCCAGGGGGGTTGCCTTCATGGGTTGCTTTCCTTCAATACGCGCAGCAGATATTGGCCGTAGCCGTTCTTGGCCGAGGCCATCGCCAGGGTCTCGAGTGCCTGTGCGTCGATCCAGCCCTGGCGGAACGCGATTTCCTCAGGGCAGCTGATCTTCAGCCCCTGCCGTGTTTCGAGCGTGGCGATGAACTGGCTGGCGTTGAGCAGTGACTCGTGCGTGCCCGTATCGAGCCAGGCGTAACCACGGCCCATGATCTCGACGTTCAGCTTGCCTTCTGCCAGATAGCGCAGGTTCAGATCCGTGATCTCGAGTTCACCACGAGGCGACGGCTTCAAGGCCTTGGCGTGCCGAACCACATCGGCGTCGTAAAAATACAGGCCAGTGACGGCATAGCTTGACTTGGGCTGTGCCGGCTTTTCTTCCAGCGACAGCACACGGCCCGAACTATCGAACTCGGCAACACCGTACCGTTCGGGGTCATGCACGTGATAGGCAAAGACGCTGGCACCGTCTTCGCGCGCCAAGGCATTGGCGAGCAGCGAAGGAAAGTCATGGCCGTAAAAGATGTTGTCACCGAGCACGAGCGCCGAGGGGCTGCCATCCAGGAAGCTCTCGCCCAGCAAAAACGCCTGCGCCAGCCCATCGGGCGAATCCTGCACGACATACTGCAGGTTGATGCCCCATTGGCTGCCGTCGCCCAGCAGCGACTCGAAGCGTGGCGTGTCCTGCGGCGTGCTGATGACGAGAATGTCGCGGATACCGGCCAGCATCAGGGTGCTGATCGGGTAATAGATCATCGGCTTGTCAAAGACGGGCAGCAGTTGCTTGCTTATGGCCAGCGTGGCCGGATGCAGGCGGGTGCCGGCACCGCCTGCCAGTACGATGCCCTTGCGTTGTTGGGTCATGAGGGATTCCGAAGGATTTGGTCGAGCACGCGGTCCACCCCTTCCTGCCATGGCGGCAGGCGCAGGCCGAAGGTGTCGGCAAGCTTGCGGGTGTCGAGCACGGAGTTGGCGGGACGCTTGGCGGGCGTGGGATAGTCCGCACTCGCGATCGAGCGGATGACCTGCGGATCGATCAACCCGGTCCTGCCTGCGCTGCGGGCCCGTTCGATGACGTAGCAGGCATACGCATGCCACGTGGTCTGGCCTGCCGCCGTCGCGTGATACAGGCCGTAGGCAAAGTCCGCAGGGGTGTGGGTGGCCTCGCGGACCAGCAGTGCCGTCAGATCGGCAAGCAAGGCGGCAGACGTCGGCGCACCGGTCTGGTCACCGACAACACTCAGGCTGTCGCGCTCGCCCGCCAGGCGCAGCATGGTCTTCAGGAAATTGCCGCCGTGCGCGCCGACGACCCAGCTGGTGCGCAGGATCAGGTGGCGGCTGCACGCGGCCTGCACGGCCGCTTCGCCAGCAAGCTTGGTGCTGCCGTAGACTCCTTGCGGCGCGGTGGCATCGGTCTCGACGTAGGGACCGGGCTTGTCGCCATCGAAGACGTAGTCTGTCGAAAAATGTACCAACAAGGAACCCAGCGTCTGCGCTTCCTCGGCGAGGACGGCCGGCGCCCGGACATTCACGGCGTGCGCGCCGGCCGCATCGCTTTCGGCGCGGTCCACGGCCGTGTAGGCCGCCGGATTGACGATCACCTGTGGTTGCAGGTCGCGCACGACGCGACGCAAGGCGTCTTCGTCGGCCAGATCGAGCTCGGCACGGCCGGGCGCGTGCACCTCGCCCAGCAAGGCCAGGGAGCGCTTCAGTTCATAGCCTACCTGTCCGTTGCCGCCGGTCAGCAGAATCTTCATGCCTGGGCCCCATAGTGCTTGCCCACCCATTCGCGGTAGCTGCCATCCTGCACGCGGGCCGCCCAATCGGCGTTCTCCAGGTACCAGGCGACCGTCTTGCGGATGCCGGTCTCGAAGGATTCCTGCGGACGCCAGCCGAGTTCGCGTTCGATCTTGCGCGCGTCGATCGCATAGCGGCGGTCGTGTCCGGGGCGATCGGTGACGTAGGTGATGAGCTCGCTGTAGCTGCGCTGGTCGGCGCGCGGACGCAGTTCGTCGAGCAGCGTGCAGATCGTGCGCACGATCTCGATGTTGGGCTTCTCGTTCCAGCCGCCCACGTTGTAGACCTCGCCAGGCGCGCCGCCTTCCAGCACGCGGCGAATCGCGCTGCAGTGATCCTTCACGTACAGCCAGTCACGCACCTGCATGCCATCGCCATAGATCGGCAGCGGGCGGCCGGCCAGGGCGTTGACGATGACCAGGGGAATGAGCTTTTCCGGGAAGTGATACGGCCCGTAGTTGTTGCTGCAGTTGGTGGTGAGGACAGACAGGCCATAGGTGTGGTGCCAGGCGCGCACCAGATGGTCGCTCGCGGCCTTGCTGGCGCTGTACGGGCTGTTGGGCTCGACGGCATGCGTTTCCGTGAACGGCGCCGCATCGGGTGCGAGCGTGCCGTAGACCTCGTCCGTGCTGACATGCAGGAAGCGGAACGCGGCCTTTTCGTCCGCCGGCAGCTCGGACCAGTAGGCCCGGGTGGACTCGAGCAGTCGCAGCGTGCCGACGACATTGGTCTGAACGAAAGCTTCGGGACCGTGAATGGATCGGTCGACGTGGCTTTCGGCAGCGAAGTTGATGATGGCGCGCGGGCGATGCTCGCGCAGCAAGCCCTCGACCAGCGATCGATCGCCAATGTCACCTTCGACGAAGTGGTGACGCGTATCGCCCGACAGACTGGCCAGGTTCTCGAGATTGCCGGCGTAGGTGAGCGCATCCAGATTGACGACCGGCTCAGCACAGGCAGCCAGCCAATCGAGGACGAAATTACTGCCGATGAAGCCGGCGCCGCCGGTAACAAGCAAAGTCATGAATCAGATCTTTTTCAGTAGGGCTGCTGCAACCAGGCCCAGATTGCCCAAGGCCGTCTGACGATACAGACCGCATCGGGAAAGATGGAGCATCCGGGGCAGCAACGGCAGATCACGGGCGCGCGCGAAGCGCTCCAGCAATACGCGGTTCTCAGGGGTCAGCAATGCACGCGCCTCGCGCAGTGCGGTGACGTTGCCGTCGTTCCAGCGACGGAATCGCCCGTTCCACAACGCCCGTACACGGCGCATCTTCGAGACGAACGTGGCATTGGTGCCGAGCTGGTTGCGGGGATGCTGACGGTAGCGCAACGACGGATAGCTGTCGTACAACACCACGCCACCACTGCCGATCACCAGCAGATACGCCCACCAGTCATGGAACGCCGCAGGCACCGAATCCCCTGCGGACTGCAGCAGTTTCAGCGCCGCATGGTTGAACACCATGGTGTTGCCCCCGCCGATGTTCTGGACCAGCGCGTTGGCAAAGCTGGGCGGCTTCTCGAAGAGGGGCGAGAGGCCGATGTCGGCCCCCGTCTCGTCCACGAGCCGGGTGCGCGAGCAATACAGCGCCGGCACGCCCGCCGGCACCGTGGCCAGCTGCGCAATCGCGCGCTCGAGCTTGTCGGCTTCCCAGACGTCGTCCTGGTCGGCATACGCGAAGTACGCGCAGTCATCGCCAACCGCGTCCAGACACGTCAGGTGCAGGAAGTTGCGCGCGGTACCGGCGCGCGGGCCCTCGCGCACCGCAAGCTGCCCTTGCGGCCAGCGCGTGGCAAAGGCGTCCAGGATGCCCAGCGTGCCGTCGCTCGAGCCGTCATCGGACGCCCAGACCCGCCAGTTGGCGTGGGTCTGGGCGGCGATGGAATCCAGCTGCGCGGCCAGGTGCGCCTGCCCCTGGTAGGTGCACAGCAGGATCCCCACCCGCTGGTCGCGTGCCGCGGCCGCCAGCGCGGGGCGCGGCTCGGCCGGGACCTGACGGGAGGAAAACGCCTGCATGACGGATCCGGTAAAGGCAGCGGGGCCATCCGGCCCACGCGCCGATGCCGTGTCGGCAAGCCACGGGGCTGCGCGCAAAGTGCAAAGCGCGCCGTCCGCGGCCTGGGCCAGGCCATCTGCGGGAGGGGCGCGGCGAGAAAAAAGTGTCAAATCGGAGAATATGGCAGAAATGTTGCGCCGCCATTTTAGTCAAACTTGCGCGCAGATGAGCCTCACAGGCGGGATCAGCGCTGAAAAAGACCGATTGACGCGCCCAACGCACCGCCATCCGGCGTGCATTCGAGCGCGCCCATCACGAGGATTTGCCGTCCGCGTCCTTGTCCAGATCGCGCAGGAAGGCAAGCTTCTGGGCGATCTTGATTTCCAGCCCCCGCTCCACGGGCCGGTAGAACCGCGTCTGCAGGCCGTCCGGAAAATACTTCTCGCCAGCGGCGTAACCGTGCGGCTCGTCGTGCGCGTAGCGGTACGCCTTGCCATGGCCCAGCTGCTTCATGAGCTTGGTCGGCGCGTTGCGCAGGTGCGGCGGCACAGGCGCGCTACCGTGTTGCGCCGCGTATTTGCGGGCGCTGTTGTACGCGTTGTAGACGGCATTGGACTTGGCGGCGCACGCCAGGTACACGACCGCCTGGCCCAGCGCGAGCTCCCCCTCGGGCGAGCCCAGACGCTCGTAGACGTCCGCGCCTGCCATGGCGATGTCCAGGGCGCGCGGATCCGCCAGGCCGACGTCCTCCACGGCCATGCGCACCAGGCGGCGTGCCAGATAGCGCGGATCGGCCCCGCCATCGAGCATGCGGCTGAACCAGTACAGCGAGGCATCCGGATCCGAGCCGCGCACGGCCTTGTGCAGCGCACTGATCTGGTCGTAGAAGGCATCCCCGCCCTTGTCGAAGCGGCGCAGGTTCTGGGACAGGGCCGTTTCCAGCCATTCCGGGTCGACCTCGCTGCGACCGGCGCCGCGCGCCGCCTCCGCCACCACTTCCACGGCATTGATGACGCGGCGCGCATCGCCGTCCGCCCACGCGGCCAGTTGCAGCTTGGCGTCGTCGGTGAAGTCGATCGGCGTGGGCGCGACGGCCTCCTCGCCTTCCTGCGGCGTGGCCTCGCGCGCGCTGTAGGCCGCGACCGCCCGCTCGACCAGTTCGCCCAGCTCTTCGGCCGACAGGGGCTCGAGCACATACACCCGGGCGCGAGACAGCAGTGCCGAATTGACTTCGAACGAGGGATTTTCCGTGGTCGCACCAATGAAGGTGAACAACCCGTTCTCGACGTAGGGCAGGAAGGCGTCCTGTTGCGCCTTGTTGAAGCGATGGACCTCGTCCACGAAGAGAATGGTGCGCCGGCCGCGGGCCCGCGCGGCCTCGGCGGCCACCACGGCGTCGCGGATGTCCTTCACCCCGCCCAGAACGGCGGACATGGCGAGGAACTGGGCGTCGAAGCCATCGGCCATGAGGCGCGCGAGCGTGGTCTTGCCCACGCCGGGCGGTCCCCAGAAGATCATGGAATGCGGTCGCCCGGACTCGAAGGCAACCCGCAAGGGCTTGCCCGGCCCGAGCAGATGCGACTGCCCCACCACGTCCGCCAGGGCACGCGGGCGCAGCCGCTCGGCCAGCGGCGCATGTGCACTGAAGACCGGGTTGTCGCGAAACAGATCGGCCACGGCGCCCCTTACTGCATCTTCACCACATCGACGCCCGCGGGGGCGACGAAGGTGAATTCGCTGTTGGGCACGGTCGGATTGGGCAACAGCGTGTCGAAGTCCACCCGGGTCGTCTGGCCAAACGCGTCAAGGATGACGATCTGGGCCGGCAGGTTGCCCGAAAAGCCCAGGTCCATGTGGGCAAAGCCCGCATCCGTGCCGCGCGGGGTGGCGCGCAGCCACTCCAGGCCGTCGCGCGCGGGCTGGGCCTGCAGCGTGAACGCGGCGTCCAGCGAACCCTCGCCGAACAGCACCTGCGCAGGTGCGTTGCCCACGGCCGCGGCGGCACCCCGCACGCTGACCTGGGCCAGGTCCGGGTCGTACTGATACAGCTGCTGGCCGTCGGACACGGTCAGCTGTTCATACGGCTTTTGCACGTCCCAGCGGAACTTGCCCGGCCGCTGAAACGCGAAGCGCCCGCTTTGCGGCGTGGTGGCCTGGCCTTGCGAGCTGCTGGTGACCTGCGTGAAGGTGCCGGTGGCGGACTTCACGTCCTGCACGAAGCTGCGCAACTGCGCGGCAGCATCGGCGGCCAGGGCCGGTGCAGCCGCCAGGCCGCTGGCGGCCAACACCGCGGCCGCGCAGGCGTGGCGGAAAAACGGACGACGTCGATCGAACATCACATGCCTCTTCGAAACGGGATCACTCATCGCGCTTGGGCGTGATGATCTCGCGGTTGCCATTGGACTGCATCGGCGACACCAGACCGGACTGCTCCATCTGTTCGAGGAGCCGCGCGGCGCGGTTGTAGCCGATGCGCAGATGGCGCTGCACCAGCGAAATCGATGCCCGGCGCGTCTTGACCACCACTTCGACCGCCTGATCGTACAAAGGATCCGCTTCGACGTCGGCGGTGCCGGAGGCGCCGCCGCTCATGTCGCCGCCATCGGACTCGCCCACGTCCAGGATGCCTTCGATGTAGTCCGGCTCTCCCTGCTCTTTCAGGCGCTCGACGACGCGGTGGACTTCCTCGTCGGAGACGAAGGCGCCGTGCACGCGCAGCGGCAGACCGGTGCCGGGCGGCATGTACAGCATGTCGCCCTGCCCCAGCAGCGCCTCCGCGCCCATCTGGTCGAGAATGGTGCGCGAGTCGATCTTGGACGACACCTGGAAGGCGATGCGCGTGGGGATGTTGGCCTTGATCAGGCCGGTGATGACGTCCACGCTCGGGCGCTGGGTGGCGAGCACCAGGTGGATGCCCGCCGCGCGCGCCTTTTGCGCCAGCCGCGCGATCAGCTCTTCGATCTTCTTCCCCACGACCATCATCAGGTCGGCAAGCTCATCGATCACGACGACGATGTTGGGCAGCACGCCCAGCGGTTCCGGATCGTCGGGGGTGAGGGAAAACGGGTTGCCGATGGGCTCTTCGCGCTTGTTGGCTTCCAGGATCTTGGCGTTGTAGCCGGCAAGGTTGCGCACGCCCAGCTTGCTCATGAGCTTGTAGCGCTTTTCCATCTCGGCCACACACCAGTTCAGCGCGTTGGCCGCCTGCCGCATGTCGGTCACGACCGGTGCGAGCAGGTGCGGAATGCCTTCGTAGACGCTCATTTCGAGCATCTTCGGGTCGATCAGGATGAGGCGCACCTGGCTCGCGTCGGCCTTGTACAGCAGCGACAGGATCATGGCATTGATCCCGACGGACTTGCCTGAGCCGGTCGTGCCCGCCACCAGCAGGTGAGGCATCTTGGCCAGATCGGCCACCGAGGGGTTGCCCGCGATGTCCTTGCCCAGCGCCAGCGTCAGCGACGAGGCGCTGGCGTGATAGACCTGGGAGCCCAGGATCTCGGACAGGCGCACCGTCTGGCGACGCGGGTTGGGCAGTTCCAGGCCCATCAGGTTCTTGCCCGGGATCGTCTCGACCACGCGCACGCTCACGATGCTCAGCGCGCGTGCCAGGTCCTTGGCCAGGTTCACCACCTGGCTGCCCTTCACACCCACGGCGGGCTCGATCTCGTAACGCGTGATGACGGGGCCCGGCTGCGCGCTGATGACCGTGACTTCGACGCCGAAATCCGCCAGCTTCTTCTCGATCAGGCGCGACGTGAACTCCAGCGTCTCGGCGGCGATGGTTTCCTGCGCGGGCGGGGGCGGATCGAGCAGGCCGAGCGAGGGCAGCACGCCGTTCTCGCCGTTGTGATCGACGAACAACGCCGCCTGGCGCTCGCGCTGCTTTTCCTTGGTCTGGCGCTTGGATTGCGGCACGTCCACGATGCCCGGCTCGATGCGCACGGGTTGCTCGTGGGTCAGCTTTTCCTGCTTGACGACGACCTGCTCCGTGCGCTCTGCCTGGGCAACGGCACCGGCGCGGCGGTCACGATAGGCGTCGATGTTGAGCGTGAACTGCTGGATCAGCCACTCGACCCGGCGACCGATGCGCTCGGCCATCACCAGCCACGAGAAGCCGAAGAAGAGGCTGGAGCCCACCGTCACCATCACGATGAGGGCCAGCGTGCCACCGGTGAAGCCCAGGGTGAGACGACCATAGTCGGCCAGCACGGTGCCGATGACGCCGCCACTGCCTGCCGGCAGGGATTCGCCCCAGGAGTTGAAGCGCAGGGCTTCCAGGCCCACCGAGCCGAGCAGCAGCAGGAAGAAGCCCGCCGCCTGCTCCCAGCGTACGCGCGGCAGGACCTCGGGCTGGCCCGGGTGGCGCAGCAGTTCGGCCAGACGCTGGTAACCGGCGCGCACCCGGTGCAGCAGCAACACCACCCACCACCATGCGGACATGCCGAACAGATACAGCAGCATGTCGGCCATCCAGGCCCCCAGGCTGCCACCATGATTGCGGATGCGATCGGCCGCTGCCGCATGCGACCAGCCCGGGTCGGCCGGGTTGTAGCTGGCCAGCACCAACGCCAGCCAGGCAGCCAGCGTGGCAAAGACCAGCCAGCGCGCTTCGCGCAGCAGACCGGAGAGTCGGGAGGGCAGCACGGTCTGCGCGGCAGCCGTGTTGCGGGAGTTTCGAGAGGTGCGTGAAGACGCAGATGCGGGGCGTGCCATGCGGCAGATTATAAGAGCGTCACACACTGTATGCCCAGCCAGCCGCGTTCCGTAAAGCACGGTTACACGCGCCGTGGGCAGGGGGATGCCGGTGCGGGCCTGCGGCTCTTTCTATAATGGGGCTTCGATCCAGTTATCGCCAGGGAATCTGCCGCTTCATGTCCACGCCCAAACACGCCCGTGTCCTCATCCTGGGTTCCGGCCCGGCCGGCTACACCGCAGCCGTGTACGCCGCGCGCGCCAACCTCAAGCCTATGCTCATCACCGGCGTGGCGCAGGGTGGCCAGCTCATGACCACCACCGATGTGGACAACTGGCCCGCCGATTTCGCCGGTGTCCAGGGGCCGGACCTCATGCAGCGCTTCCAGCAGCATGCCGAGCGCTTCAACACCGACATCGTGTTCGACCACATCCACACGGTCAAGCTGGGTGAACGCCCCTTCACGCTGATCGGCGACTCGGGCACGTACACGTGCGATGCGCTCATCATCTCCACGGGCGCCTCGGCCAAGTATCTGGGCCTGCCCTCCGAGCAGGCCTTCATGGGCAAGGGCGTGTCCGCCTGCGCCACGTGCGATGGCTTTTTCTACCGCAATCAGGACGTCGCCGTGGTCGGCGGGGGCAACACCGCGGTCGAGGAAGCCCTGTACCTGACCAACATCTGCCGCAAGGTGACGGTGGTGCATCGCCGCGACAAGTTCCGCGCCGAGCCGATCCTGGTCGACCATCTGATGGAGAAGGCCGCCGAAGGCAAGGTCGAATTCGCCTACTTCGAGGAACTCGACGAAGTCCTGGGTGACAACAGCGGCGTGAACGGCGCGCGCCTGCGCAACCGGGAAACCGGCGAGACGCGCGAGCTGCCCGTGACGGGCGTGTTCATTGCCATCGGCCATTCGCCCAACACCGGCATCTTCGAAGGCCAGGTCGACATGAAGGACGGCTACATCACGACGCGCAGCGGGCTCAACGGCCTGGCCACCATGACCTCCGTGCCGGGCGTGTTCGCGGCCGGCGACGTGCAGGACCACGTCTATCGCCAGGCCATCACCAGCGCAGGCACGGGCTGCATGGCGGCGCTGGATGCCCAGCGCTGGCTGGAGAATGAAAAGCCGGCGTAAGGCGCGCCGCACGGCGGCCGAGCCCGCCCCGGCGCCAGCCCCCGCGATCAACCCGGCCCTGGCCGGGTTGAAGCTCGTGCACAAGGCCTGGAAGACGGCGGAATCTGCCCGCCAGCAGGCGCTGGTGCACGCGCAGCAGCCCAAGTCGGCGGCAGCGCCCGAGGATGTGGCGACCTTCCGCCGCATGGTCGGCATGGTGACGCCGCTCAAGCCCACCGGCCGACGCCAGCCGCACCGCGAGCGTCCGCCCGCCCTGCCCTTGCAGCGCTGGGCGGACGACGACGCCGTGCTGCGCGAATCGGTCTCGGACGAGTACGGCGCGGAATGGCTGCTGGAGACCGATGAAAGCCTGTCGTACCGGCGCGCCGGCCTGGGCCTGGACGTGACACGCAAGCTGCGTCGCGGGCAGTGGACCGTGGCGGCGCAGCTGGACCTGCATGGCCTGCGGGTGGACGAGGCGCGCGAGGCCGTCGCCGAATTCCTGCGCGAATGCGTGCTGCGCGAGCGGCGTTGCGTGCGCATCATCCACGGCAAGGGCCTGGGCTCGGTGAACCGCACGCCGGTCCTGAAGGAAAAGGTGCGGCGCTGGCTGAGCCAGAAACAAGAGGTGCTGGCCTTCGTCGAAGCCCGTCCGAACGACGGCGGCGAAGGCGTGGTGCTGGCGCTGCTGCGCGGCTGACAGCCCGCGCCGCAGCCGGGCACGCATCAACAGGTCATCAGACGGCCGCGTCGCCGGTTTCGCCGGTGCGGATGCGGATCACCTGCTCCACGGCCGACACGAAGATCTTGCCATCGCCGATCTTGCCGGTATGGGCGGCCTTGATGATGGCGTCGCACGCCTGCTCGACCAGGCCGTCGGAGATCACGAGTTCGATGCGGATCTTGGGCAGGAAGTCCACGACGTATTCGGCCCCGCGATAGAGCTCGGTGTGGCCCTTCTGGCGGCCGAAGCCCTTGACTTCGGTCACCGTGAGGCCGTTGACGCCGATCTCGCCCAGCGCCTCGCGCACTTCATCGAGCTTGAACGGTTTGATGATGGCGGTGATCTGCTTCACGGTGATGCTCCAGTTGGGGTGGCCTGGCCCGAGCGACAAGGTGTCGTCGGGTGGCTGACCCAGCGATTTTATAGCGCCCTGCCCTCGCCGTCGCGCAATCCGACCAGAATCGCCGTTCCGGCCGCATCGACGCGGAATTCGCCGAAGCGGGCGGCCGCGAAATGCTCGCCTTTGCCTTCCTCGAAAAAGAAGGCGTCGGTGCCGAATCGCGGGCCATCGCGACCGTACGAGAGCCGGACCGCGACTTCGCCCGGCTGCAGAGGCCCCAGGGTGTCCAGCAGCCCCACCCACTGCGCCGGCGCCTCGGGCGTGGGCGCACGGAACAGCGCATAGCCGGGCCGCCGTGCCGTCGCGCCGTCCGCGGCGTCCGCCACGAAGTCCACGGCCTCGTCGATCTGCGCGCTCGCCTCGAAGCGCAGGACCATGTAGTCCCCCTGCATGAGCGAGCGCGGATCGACCGGCGCCAGCGCGAGCACCAGGGGCTGCCCTTCGTGGATCACCCGCTCGAAGCGCGCGACTGCCAGATTGCCCACGGCCAGGACCAGAACGAGGCCCAGGACGATGCCTGCACGACGCCAGTTCATGCGCGCCTCCGCATCGCCTGCGCCAGGACCAGCGCGGCCACGGCGAGCACGAGGCCCGCGGCGCCCAGCCAGGCGGCCTTGTGCAGCAGTGGCGTGTCCAGTTGGTAGTAATAGCGCCCGAGGTAGCCGATCACGCCCAGGGCGGCGATGCCCATCAGCCCCAGTCGGGACTGGGCAAATCCGACGATGAGCCAGGTCAGGGCCAGCGGCAGGCCGGGCGCGGCCTGCCCCAGGGGCACCAGCACCAGCAGGCCGGCGGCCACGCCGAGCGCCAGCCCCGGGCCGGGGCCACCAGGCCGTGCCTGCAGGCACGTCATGCCCCACGACGCGAGCGGCAGCAGCGCGCAGGCCAGGCGATCCACCTGCCAATAGCGCGGGCCGTCCAGAGCCGCCACGCCTGTCCAGCTGAAGGGCGCCACGCCAAGCATCACCAGCACGCCGGCCGCCAGCAGGAAGGCCCACGCGAGCGGCACCAGGGATTCGCCATGGCGCCAGCCGCGCCAGGCGCTCAGGAGCCAGGCGGCCAGGGCGAGCCAGCCCAGGAGCGCCGCCAGCCTCAGGCTGCCGGCCAAGAGGTGGGTGTACGGGTCGTCGCCCAGCATCATCACATAGCAGGCGGCGGCGATCGTCAGGCCATTGAGAAAGCGTGAAGACACGGCCGGGGCGACGACATACAGCCCGACGCCCACCGCCAGCGGCAGCAGCCAGCCGAACGAGCGATCCAGGGCCCATCCCAGGGCGAGAATGCCTGCGGCCAGGCCCAGCGCCGCGCCGATCTGACTGGGGAACACACGCCCGCGCGCGGCCCGCCCCAGGATGCCGGCCAGCAGCGCGAACCCGCTCACCCCCGCGACGGCGGCGTTGCGCGTGTCGCCCAGCGCAAAGACGAACCAGGCGAGCGCCGGCAGGAGGAACAGGGCCGCCATCCACGCGCCGCCCGCCTGCAGCAACGTCACATACCAGGGCGCGGCCACGCGCCGGGTGTCGGCGGGCGCGTGCCACAGGCCTTGCGCGGCCAGCGCCTCGCGCAAGGCGGCCGCGTCGCCAACGCTCACGGGCGTGGGCGGCGCGCCCATCGCTGGCGCACCGGAGCGCGTCGTGTCATCGGGGCCGATCATGTCGATGCCTCGGGTCGGGCCAGGGCCCGCAGCCAGTGGGCGCCTGCCGCAGCCGCCGTGATGACGAGCAGGGCCACCAGCAACCAGCTCGCGGCGTCATCCAGGTGCAGCACCGATATCATGAACCAACCCACATACAGGGTGAACATCCCCAACGCCGTCAGCACCCACAGGGCCAGAATCGGCACGTCACGTCGTGCGTAGCGGTACGCAGCCACGAGGCCGACCGATGCGGCCAGCCAGATCCAGAGAGTCGGCAGCCGGCCGCCATCCACGGTCGAGAACCGTTCCATCATGCCGAACATGCCCAGGCCCAGGACCAGGGCCCCCGCCAGGATGCGGGCGCCCAGGCGGGCGGGATCCCAGAGCGGCCGACGCCGGTGCACGGACTCCCACGCGGCCAGCGCGGCACCGTTGGTCAGCGCAAATGCCAGGGCCATTGCCCAGGCTTCCAGGAAGATGGCGCCCCAGAGCAGCAGGCCCGCATTGGCCACCGCCGCCAGCAGCAGCCACAGCGGCACGGCGCGGCTGACCAGCGTCCAGGGCAGCATCAGCACGGCCCAGAGCGCGAACAGGCCCCAGGGATCGGCGCCGGTCTGGTAGGTCTGGCCGATCAGCGCGAGCAGCACGCCCACCAGCACGCTGGCCACGAAGAGCCCCAACGTGCGGACCCAGGGCGCCACGCGTGCCGGCCAGGCCACCGCGACGGCGAGCACCATGGCGACCTGCACGCCGGCAATGCGCGCCAGGGGCGGAATGTGGGACCAATTGGCCGCGATGAAGCACACCGCGCCGGCGCACAGCAGCAGCATGGCAAGCCAGGCCGAGGCATCGCGCCAGAAGCGCAGCCAGTCGGCGGCATCGGGCGCGGGTGCAAGCATCGCCTGCGCCCGGGCATGACCCTGCACGTCGACGCAACCCGCGGCGCGCCACTCGGCCAGCACGCGCTGCAGGCGGGCCCTTTGATACCATGACTGCCATGCATTCATCCGATGACTCCTGCGCTCCAACGCTGCTGATCGTCTGGCATTCGCGCACCGGCGCGGCCAGGCAGATGGCGCTGGCCGCCGCTGATGGCGCGCGCGCGGCGGCCGCAGCCATGGGCGGTGCGCTGGACCTGAAGGTCGTGGGTGCGCTGGACGTCGATGAGCAGACCGTCCTCGCCGCACAAGCCTATGTGTTCTGCGCCCCCGAAAATCTCGCCGCCCTGTCGGGCGAGATGAAGGCATGTTTCGATCGCCACTACTACGCGGCGCTCGATGTGGTGGCGGGCCGCCCGTACGCCGCACTCATCGCGGCGGGCACCGATGGCCAGGGGGCGCTGCGCCAGCTCCAGCGCATTGCCACGGGCTGGCGCCTGCGCGAAGCCTTCGCACCGGTGGTGCTGCGCAACGGTGCGCAGACGCCCGAACAGATCCTGGCCGAGAAGACCGTGGATGCCGCCACGCTGGCGCGATGTCGCGAGTGTGGCGGCACGCTGGCCGCCACCCTGCTGCTGTAGCGCGGACGCGCCAGACGGCGCGTCACGCCGCGGCGCCCCGGGGGCGCGCCGACGCGCATCCTGTGCGCAGGCCGGCATCACGCCCGGCGCGCTCGCGCGCATCACTGATCAGACCGCAGCCGTGACGACGATCTCGACCTTCAGGTTGGGCGCGGCCAGGCGCGCTTCCACCGTGGCGCGGGTCGGCAGGTTGCCTTGCGACACCCAGGCATCCCACACGCTGTTCATCGCGGCGAAGTCACCGATGCTGGACAGGAAGATGTTGGCGGTCAGCAGCTTGGTCTTGTCCGTGCCGGCCTTGGCCAGCAGGGCATCGATCGCATCCAGCACCTGACGGGTCTGGCCTGCGGCGTCCTGATTGCCGTCCTCGGCAACCTGGCCAGCCAGGTACACCACGCCGTTGTACACCACGGCTTCGGACATGCGCTTGCCGGGGGCGATTCGCTGGATACTCATGAAACGTCTTCCTTCAGGAAAGGTTGGGAGAAACCACATGCCGGCCGAGCTTAACCCGGCCGGCCGACTGCCATCAACGCGCGCCTTTGGCCTGCTCGTAGGCGGGCACCACGCGCTCGGACATGCCCTTCAGATCATTGATGCGGGTCGCGGGCGACGGGTGCGTCGACAGCAGCTCGGGCTGCTGGGCGCCGCCGCCAAGCGAGGCCATCTTCTGCCACAGCGTGACCGCCGCGCGCGGATCGTAGCCCGCCCGCGCAGCCAGTTCCACGCCAATCGCATCGGCCTCGGTCTCGAATTGCCGGCTCTTGGGCAGCTCGAACATCACGGTGCTCAGCTGACCACCCAGGTCGGCCATGGCGGCATTGCCCGTCACCGCGCCCAGGATCTGCAGCCCGACGTTGGATGCCATCTGCTGGGCCATCTGCTCGCGCGTGTGCTCGCGCAGGGCGTGCGCGATCTCGTGGCCGATCACCGCTGCCAGCTCATCATCGGTCGGCTTGATGGTGTCGATCAGGCCCGTGTACACGGCGATCCGGCCGCCCGGCATGCACCAGGCGTTGACTTCCTGGCTGTTGATGACGTTGACCTGCCAGTCCCAGCTGGCGGCATCGGCGCGGAACGCGGGCACCTGCGCGATCAGGCGCTGCGAGATCGACTGCACGCGCTTGAGCACCGCCGCGTTGGTGTTCAGCGCGCCCTTGCGCTTGGCCTCTTCGAGCGTCTGCGCGTACTGCTGCGCCGAGGCCTGCTCGACCTGCGCTTCCGAGACGAGTCCGCTCATGTACTGCTTGCGCTCGACGCCGACGTCGCCCGTGCCGGTGGTCTGCACCGTACTGCAGCCGGCGGCCACCGCCAACACCAAAGGAATCGCCAAGCGGGATGCTACGCGCAGAGTCATCGGAGATCTCCGAAAAGTGAGGAAAGAAGGATTCAGGCCTGGCCTGGCACGGCGTGAGCAACCACGACGTCACCGCACTGTGCGCGATGCCGCAAGGCGTGATCGATCAGCACCAGCGCCAGCAGGGCTTCGGCAATCGGGGTGGCGCGGATGCCCACGCACGGGTCATGGCGACCGTGGGTCTCGACCTGCACGGGTTCACCGGCAAGGTTCACGGACCGGCGCGGCGTGCGGATGCTCGAGGTGGGCTTGATGGCCAGGCTCACCGTGATCGGCTGACCACTGGCAATGCCGCCCAATACGCCGCCGGCATGGTTCGTCAGGAAGCCTTCGGGCGTGATCTCGTCGCCATGCTCGCTGCCGCGCTGGGCGACGCTGTCCATGCCCGCGCCGATCTCCACGCCCTTCACGGCGTTCAGGCCCATCATGGCGTGCGCGATGTCGGCATCCAGGCGATCGAACAGCGGCTCGCCCCAGCCCACCGGCACGCCCTCGGCCACCACCTCCACGCGCGCGCCGACGGAATCGCCATCACGGCGCAACTGGTCCATGTAGGCTTCGAGTTGCGGGACGATCGCCGCGTTGGGCGCATAGAACGGGTTGGCGGGCACGGCGTCCCAGTCCACGAAGGGGATCGGGACCTCACCCAGCTGGCTCATGTAGCCGCGGATCCGCACACCGAAACGTTCGGCCAGCCATTTGCGGGCCACTGCGCCCGCCGCCACCGTGGGCGCGGTCAGACGGGCCGACGAACGGCCGCCGCCGCGCGGGTCGCGGATCCCGTACTTGTGCCGATAGGTGTAGTCCGCGTGGCCGGGCCGGAAGGTCTCGGCGATGTTGCTGTAGTCCTTGCTGCGCGCATCCTGGTTGCGGATCAGCAAGGCGATGGGCGTGCCCGTGGTCTTGCCTTCATAGACGCCCGACAGGATTTCGACGGCGTCGGGCTCCTGGCGCTGCGTCACATGGCGCGACGTGCCCGGACGTCGGCGATCGAGCTCGACCTGGATGTCCTCGACGCACAGCGCCATCCCCGGCGGGCACCCGTCGATCACGCAGCCGACGGCCGGGCCATGGGATTCGCCGAAATTGGTGACACGGAAAAGAGAGCCGAGTGTGCTGCCGGACATGTGTGCGAGCCGGCCGAGCCGGACCAGAAGTCAAGAACCGGGCGATTATCTCATCAACCTCGACCCGCGTCGGGTTCCGATTTTGCTGATGTAAATCAAGAACGTGATGACGCGCGCCTGCTACAACGAAGGCAAGCAACGGCATGTCGCCGAGACCATCACTCGCATGAGGAGCATCCCGCATGGCCCATGACTATCCCAAGAGCGTTTTCACCTACCGCTTCGAAGACGAAACGGAAGATCGTCAACCCGCCACCGCCAGCCGGTGGGCGGCGGCGCTGGCCGCCCGTGCGAGTGGCCATCTGGAAGCCTTGGTCGCCGTGCCGCATCGCGCCGTGCCCAATATCTTCGGCGCGTCGCTGGTGAAGAATGTCGTGGGAGGGGACAACGCCGAACAGGCCAACGTCGCCCAGTCCATCGCCGACGGCCTGCGTGCAGAAGCCAGTGCCGCGGGCGTCCAGGCCAACGTGACCGTCGCCTCGGCGAGCTTCAAGGAAGTCCAGGCCGAAGTCGGCACGCTCGCACGTCAGGCCGACATCGTCGTCACCGACGCGTCCTCGGACGCGACGGGCACGCAGCGCGAGCTGCTGTCGGACGTGCTGTTCGGCGCCTCGCGACCGGTGGTCGTCGTCCCGCCCGTCGTCACCAACTTCTCGCTCGACACGATCGTCGTGGGCTGGGATGGCACGTCGCCCGCCGCGCGCGCGCTGAATGATGCCCTGCCCCTGCTGCGCCAGGCCGCCCGGGTGGACGTGGTGAGCATCGTCAACGACAAGGAACTCGCCAAGGGCGCGCGAGCGGCCGATATCCTGCCCCATCTGCAGCGTCATGGCGTCAAGGCCACGGCCGTCGAACTGGAAAGCCAGGGCGGCGACGCCGCACAGGTGCTGCTGCATCACGCCACGAGCAACGGTGCGGGCCTGCTCGTGATCGGCGCCTATGCACACTCGCGCCTGCGTCAGCTGGTCTTTGGCGGCTTCACCAGCGCCTTGCTCAAGGACTGCCCGGTCCCGCTGATGCTGAGCCACTGAGCACGCCGCTCTGGTGAGAAGACAGGGCCGCCCTTGGGCGGCCCTGATCACGTGGGCACACGGCACTTGCCACGCGGCTAGGCGACCGGCCCCTGGCCCCGGCCCAGCAGCATGTCAGGCAGACTGTCGACATCGGTGACGAGGAAGTCCGGGGCCTGTGCCTGCAGCGCCGCCCGGCTCGCGTAGCCCCAGGTCACCGCCGCGCACCGCATCCCGCAGGCGCGCGCGGCCTCGATGTCCCGGACTTCATCACCCACATAGATGGCCTCACCCGGGGACACGCCCGCCTCGCGGCAGATCCGGCGCAGGTGAGCAGTCTTGCCGAGAAAGCCCGCCGCATAGCGACCATGCGACACCAGGCGCATCGCGTCCTTCAGGATCATCTGCACGTTAGGCTCGGCGTTGGACGTGACGATGCCCACCGGCACGCGCGCGGCCACTTGCGCGAGCATCCCTGGCACCCCCGCGAAAAGCCCGATCGTGTCCGCGTGCGCAGCCATGCGCCGACGGAAGTCCCGCGACACCGCGGGCAGGCGCCACCACGCCAGCTGGACACGCGCCAGGATCTCGCGCGTGCCCAGTCCGCGCAAGGACTCGAGCTCGTCCACGGGGATCGCCCGAAACCGGTGCGTGCGGGCAACCTCGGGCATCTGCGCCACGAGAAAGGGCAGCGAATCGGCCAGCGTGCCGTCGAAATCGAAGATGATGAACCTGGCGTGATGCATGGCGATGGCTACGGGAGGCGCCGCGACGCGGCAACGGGTGGGAGGCGATGGGCCGGGGCACGCGCTGAGCGAAACGCCGGGCGTAGGCAGGGCCAAAGGCGGGGTTGAAGGCTTACACCGCCCCGGCCAGGCGCCCTACATCGTCTTGGCCATCTGGCGTACGACAGGCGAAAAAAAAGCCGCTTGAGGGCGGCTTTCAGTCGGTACGCTTGGCACCATGCGATCGTGGTGCCAGTAGGCGTCGGGGCTGATCCTGGTGGGGATCGGTCAAGGCTTTACGCTATGACAAGCCTAACGCATACTAAGAAAACTGGTGGCGCATCAGGGACTCGAACCCCGGACCTGCGGATTATGATTCCGTCGCTCTAACCAACTGAGCTAATGCGCCGCGAAGAACGACACTATAGCGCAATTTTCGAGAGGTGTGCAAGTGGTCTTCGCGATTGTTGTTTTCCGGACGGGATTTCCCCCGCTTGACGCAAGATCGCAACTTTCGGATGATTCCCCTACGCGGGCCTGCCGCCACGCTGCGCTCGCTTCACCAAGCACAAAGGCACGCTAAATGGCTGATGTATCCCCAGTATCGCCCGCCGATCCCGGCAGTGCGCCGAAAGCCACCGGCACCGTCAAATGGTTCAACGACGCCAAGGGGTTTGGCTTCATCACCCCCGATGACGGCGGCGAAGACCTCTTCGCCCACTTCTCCTCGATCCAGATGACCGGCTTCAAGACGCTCAAGGAAGGCCAGCGCGTCGCCTACGAAGTCATCCAGGGACCGAAAGGCAAACAAGCTCTGAACATCACGAACGCAGCATGAACGCAGCAGGTCGTTGGATTCGTATCGTTGCTGCAGCGTTGTGTGGTTTCTCGGGGGCCTCGCTGGCTGGCGAAGCCCCGTTGCCGGTTCTCGATCTGTCGGTGGGGATGTATCGCATTCAGGCGGAGGTGGCGCACACGCCACAGACCCTGCAGCGCGGTCTGATGCACCGGACCGAGCTCGGGCAGCAACAAGGCATGCTGTTCCTGTTCGGTGCGCGCGGCACGCAGTGCATGTGGATGCGCAACACGCTCATTCCGCTGTCGGTCGCGTTCCTGCGCGATGACGGCACGATCGTGAACGTGGCCGAGATGCAGCCGCGCACCGAGGACAGCCACTGTTCGAGTGAGCCGGTGGCCGCGGCCCTGGAAATGAATGCCGGCTGGTTCGACCAGCGAGGCATCAAGCCAGGAGCGCGGATCCAGGGGTTGCCGCCGCGTTAGGCAGCGCGGCGCGTCAGACGTTGGCGGCGTCCGGACGCGGCGTCTCCACGCGCACGTCTGCCCCACCGCGGGCCAGACTCAGCGTCAGCGCCTGCCCGGCGTGCAGGCTGGCGGCATCGCGCACGATGGCGCCGTCGGCGTCATGCGCAATCGCATACCCGCGTGCCAGCGTTTCCTGCGGCCCCAGCGCCCGCAGATGCCCCGCGGCCGCCTGCACGCGAGCCTCCAGGCGATCCAGGCGCCGCCCCTGCGCCTGCGACAGCGCCGTCGCAAGGCGCGCCACCTGCTCGCGCGCCTGCCGCAGCGCCTGTGTCGGCGGCACGAGGCGATCGGACAGACGCGCCAGCCGGGACGCGGCGCGCTCCAGACGCAGCGCCTGGGCGCGCTGCAGTGCGCGGCTCAGCATGTCCAGCCGCTCGCGCTGACGCGCGAGGCGCTGGGCCGGCGACACCAGCCGCCCCGCGGCGCGATCCAGGCGCTGGCCCAGGCGCTCGAGCCGCCGCTCCTGGGCCTGGCGCATGGCCTGCTGCAGGTGGCGCACGGACTGCCACAGCTGCTCGCCCGGCACGCCGGCCAGTTCGGCCGCGGCCGTCGGGGTGGGCGCCCGCACATCCGCCACGAAGTCGGCGATGGTGAAGTCGGACTCATGCCCCACCCCGCAGATCACCGGCAGCGCGCTGGCGGCAACAGCGCGCGCCACCGCCTCGTCATTGAAGGCCCAGAGATCCTCGATGCTGCCCCCGCCACGCACCAGCAGCAGGACGTCGGCTTCCTGGCGACGGTTGGCGGTGGCGATCGCCCGCACCAGGGCGGGCGGTGCATCCGCGCCCTGCACCGGGGACGGATACACCACCACGCGCACGTGCGGCAGGCGTCGCGCGAGCGCACTGAGCACATCGCGCAGTGCCGCCGCATGCAGGGACGTGATGACCCCGATCACGCGCGGCATCGCAGGCGGCTGACGCTTGCGCGCCTCGTCGAGCAGGCCTTCGCCGGCAAGCTTGTCCTTCAGGCGCAGGAAAGCCTCGAACAGGTCGCCCTGCCCGGCGCGCCGCATGGCCTGCACCTGCAGCTGGAAGTCGCCGCGCGCCTCGTACAGCGAGACCCGGGCGCGCACTTCCACGCGATCGCCGGCCCGGGGCACGAAGCCGACCTGCGTGGCCTTCATGCGGAACATCACGGCGCGCACACTCGCACCCGCGTCCTTCAGCGTGAAGTACCAGTGGCCCGATGCGGCATTCAGGAAGTTCGACACTTCGCCAGTCACCCACACCGGCGGCACCGCCTGTTCGAGCATGCCGGCCACGGCGCGATTGAGCTGGGTGACCGTCAGCGCGCCGTCAGCCGGCGTCCAACCCAGCGGAGATCCCGTATTCATCGGCCTTTCCGCCAAAAAAGCTTTCCACAGCCAGCACTGCTGCGGGTGTCAAGATCATTTTTCGTCATCAAACCGTCATCTGCTCATAAGCCATTGATTTTCTGAAGCATATCTGCTCCGGCCCGCCTGCCTGAAAATCCGGCACGGGGTCGGAATGACGCAAATACGCCGACTGCGCCGCGTTGCCCACACAGATATCCACAGATCCTTGTGGATAGTGTCGGCGGCAAGCCCTGCCCAGCCCGGGGCAGAGCCGCTACACTGCCCCGTCGATCCCGCCGGAAACTCCCATGCTGTCCATCATCCACGACGCCGGCTGGCCCATCTGGCCGCTGCTCGCGACCTCCGTCGTCGCCCTGGCCCTCATCGTCGAACGCCTGCTGGCCCTGCGCACCGACCGGGTCCTGCCGGGCGGGCAGCTCGCCCAGGCCGCGACGCTGGCCGCGCGAGCCCAGGTGCCGGCCGATGCCCTGGCCGAACTGGCGGAACGATCGGCCGTGGGTCGCGTGCTGGCGACCGGTCTGCAGCATCGGCACCTGTCGCGCGAGCGCATCCGCGAAGCGATGGAAGACACGGGCCGACTGGTGGTGCATGACCTGGAACGCTACCTGAACGCCCTGGGCACCATCGCGGCGGTCGCGCCGCTCATGGGCCTGTTCGGCACGGTGATCGGCATGATCGAGATCTTCAGCGGCTGGTCGCCCACCGGCGGCGACCCTGCCCAGCTGGCCCGGGGCATCTCGATCGCACTGTACAACACCGCCCTGGGCATCTTCGTCGCCATCCCGGCGCTGATCTGCCAGCGCTGGTTCCGCGCGCGCGTCGCTGGCTATGTCGTCGGCATGGAGCACGCCGCGGCCCGGCTGCTCGACACCCTGCGCCCGGAGTCCGCGCGATGAGATTCCGGCGCGCCACGCCGCCCGACGAGCCCGAGGTCAACCTGATCCCGCTGATCGACGTGCTTCTCGTGCTGCTGATCTTCCTGACCGCCACGACCACCTTCGCGCGCTTCGGCACGCTCGGCATCGCCCTGCCCGCGGCGGGAACCGAGCAGACCCAGACCGCCGCGCCACTCGCCGTCGAAGTCGCTGCGGACGGCCGCATCTCCGTGCAGGGCCAGGTGCTCGGCGCCAGCCCCGGCGGCCTGGCGAGCGCCTTGCGCGAGGCCGCAGGCGGCATCGACGACCCGTTGCTGGTGGTCTACGCCGATGCCCAGGCGAGTCATCAGTCCGTGATCGATGTGATGCAGGCGGCACGCGCCGCCGGCATTGCGCGTCTGAGTTTCGGCGCCCACCAGGGCACGGCACCGGCGCGATGACGGACCGCCCCCTGGCACACCGCGAGCGCTGCCGGGCCGCGCTGCAGGCACGCCTGCAGGCGGCCTGGCAGCACGACGGCTGGCTCGCGCACATCATGGCGCCGCTGGGCTGGCTGGCGCGCCGGGTCTCCGACCGTCGGCGCGACCGCTATCGCCGTGACCCCGGCGCCAGCTGGCGGGCACCGGTGCCCGTGGTGGTGGTCGGCAACCTGCTGGTCGGTGGCACGGGCAAGACGCCCCTGCTGATCGCCCTGGTGGCCGCCCTGCGCGAGCGCGGCTGGCACCCGGCCGTGGTCAGCCGCGGCTACGGCGCCAAGGTGGGCGACACGCCCCGCGTCGCCCGCGGCCAGGCCGATCCGGCCGCCATCGGCGACGAGCCCGCGCTCATCACTGCCCTCACCGGCGTGCCCGTGGCCGTTCACCCCACCCGCGCGAAGGCCGTGCAGGCCGTGCTGGCCGCCTGGCCGGACGTCGACGTGGTGCTGTGCGACGACGGCCTGCAGCACCGGGCGCTGGCGCGCGATGTGGAAATCCTGGTCGAGGACGACCGCGGCCTGGGCAATGGCCGCGTGCTGCCCGCCGGCCCCCTGCGCGAGGCGCCCCACGTGCGCGACGAAGTCGACGCCATCGTGCGCAACGGCGGCGCGCCCGACGCCGCCCGCCCGGGCATCCGGCTGACGGCCATGCAGGTGGCGTCCACCGGGGCGCGGCACCTGGCCAGCGGCCGCGCCCTCAGCCTGGCGGCGCTCGCTGCGTCGCATGACCGGGTGGCCGCCGTGGCAGGCATCGGGCGCCCCGATCGCTTCTTCCAGGCACTGCGCGACGCAGGCGTGACGCTCGCGCAGACCATCGCCCTGCCCGATCACGCCGACTACGCCGGCGTGCGCTTCGACGACCTGGACGCCGACGCCATTCTGCTGACCGAGAAAGACGCCGTAAAATGCGCCCATTCGCCGGATCCGCGGCTCTGGGCCGTTTCGGCCGGCGCCCGGCTTTCCGACCCGCATTTCTTCGACTGGCTGCACCAGCGCCTGCTGGCCTGCCGCCCGTCACCCAGCCCGGAAGCATTGCCGCATGGACACTCGACTGCTTGATATCCTCGTCTGCCCCAACTGCAAGGGCCCGCTGCGCCGTGACGCCCAGCGCAACGAACTCGTCTGCGAGGGCGAACGCCTCGCCTTTCCCATCCAGGACGGCGTTCCCATGATGCTCATGTCGGCCGCGCGCGAACTGCCGCCGGCGCATGCGGACAACCCCGGTCCCGTGACGCTGGTCTGACATGGCTGGCTGGATCGCGATGGTGCCCGCGCGGGCCGCCTCCACCCGGCTGCCGGGCAAGGCCCTGGCCGACATCGGCGGGCTGCCCATGGTCGTGCGCACCGCACGCCAGGCCGCGGCCAGCGGTGCGGATCGCGTGGTGGTGGCCACCGACCACCCGCAGATCGCCGATATCGTGCGCGTGCACGGCCTGGACGTCCTGCTCACGTCGCCCGACCATCCGACCGGCACCGACCGACTGAGCGAGGCCTGCGCGCTGCTTGGCCTGGACGATGACGCGATCGTGGTCAACGTGCAGGGCGATGAACCGCTCATCGATCCCGCGCTGGTCGCCACCGTGGCGCGCACGCTGGCGGCCAACCCGTCGGCCGCGATCGCCACCGCCGCCCATCCCGTCGCCAGCGCGGACGAGCTCTTCGACCCCAATGCCGTCAAGGTGGTGTGCGATGCGGCCGGCCGCGCGCTGTACTTCTCGCGCGCGCCCCTGCCCTGGGCGCGCGATGCCCTGGCCGACGGTGGCCGGCGGCTCGCCCCCGGCGTGCCGGCCTTGCGCCACATCGGCCTGTATGCCTATCGTGCGAGCTTCCTGCGCCAGTTCCCGCAGCTGCCGCAAGGCGTGCTGGAGCGCTTTGAGGCGCTCGAACAGTTGCGCGCGCTGGAGCACGGCTTTGCGATCCAGGTGCATGTGACGGATCACGCGCCGGCCGGCGGGGTGGACACGCCCGAGGACCTCGCCCGTGTGCGCGCCCTCGTCGGACGCGCTTCGCCCCCCGGGTAAGTCCGGTTGACCGGCGATATATCCGTATGTAATTCTTAACAGTTTGAACAAAATACGAGGACAGGCGCGGCTGCCCAGCTTTGTTCCCGATCCAACCGCGCACTTGATATCAGGACTTTCGTTATGCGTCTTATCCTTCTTGGCGCTCCCGGCGCCGGCAAAGGTACCCAGGCCGCGTTCCTGCGCGAGCAGTACGGCATCCCGCAGATTTCCACGGGCGACATGCTGCGGGCCGCGGTCAAGGCCGGCACGCCGCTTGGCCTCGAAGCGAAAAAGGTCATGGACGCGGGCGGCCTGATGCCCGATGACATCATCATCGGCCTGGTCAAGGATCGCCTGCAGCAGCCCGACTGCCAGGCCGGCTACCTCTTCGACGGCTTTCCGCGCACCATCCCGCAGGCCGACGCCATGAAGGACGCAGACGTCGCCATCGACTACGTCATCGAGGTCGACGTGCCCGAGAGCGAGATCATCGAGCGCATGAGCGGGCGCCGCGTGCACCCGGCCAGCGGGCGCACGTACCACGTCGCACACAACCCGCCCAAAGCCGAGGGCGTGGACGACGAAACCGGCGAGCCGCTGGTGCAGCGCGACGACGACCGCGAGGAAACGGTGCGCAAGCGCCTGGAGGTCTATCGCGACCAGACCCGTCCGCTGATCGACTACTACCAGGACTGGGCCAAGGCCGAGCCCGCCAAGGCGCCGCAGTACCGCCGCATCCTGGGCGTGGGCTCGGTCGACGACATCAAGCAGCGCCTGTTCGAAGCGCTGAAGTAAGTCCACCCGGAAGGAGATACATCGTGGAAATCGCCAACAAAGTCTTCATCGTCACCGGCGGCGCATCGGGCCTGGGCGCGGGCACCGTGCGCATGCTCACCGCGCATGGCGCCAAGGTCGTCATCGCCGACCTGCAGGACGAGGCCGGTGAAAAACTGGCCGCCGAACTGGGCCAGACTTTCGTCCACTGCGACGTCACGAGCGAAGACGATGGCCAGGCGGCCGTCGCCAAGGCCCGCGAACTGGGCCCGCTGTTCGGCCTCGTGAACTGCGCGGGCATCGCTACGGCGGCCCGCACGGTCAACAAGAACGGCGCGCACCCGCTGCACCTCTTCCAGAAGACCATCGCGGTCAACCTCGTGGGCAGCTTCAACATGATTCGCCTCGCGGCCGAAGCCATGAGCGAGAACACGCCCGAGCCCACGGGTGAACGCGGCGTGCTGATCAATACGGCCTCGGTAGCCGCCTACGATGGCCAGATCGGCCAGGCGGCCTATTCGGCCTCCAAGGGCGGCATCGTGGGTATGACCCTGCCCATCGCCCGCGATCTGTCCAAGGTCGGCATCCGCTGCGTGACCATCGCCCCCGGCATCTTCGGCACGCCGATGATGTTCGGCATGCCGCAGGAAGTGCAGGATTCGCTGGCCGCCAGCGTGCCCTTCCCGTCGCGCCTGGGCACCCCGGACGACTACGCCAAGCTCGCCCAGCACATCATCACCAATGACATGCTCAATGGCGAGACCATCCGTCTGGATGGGGCGATCCGCCTCGCGCCGAAGTAAACTGCGGGCCCGCCCCGCCCGGGCCTTGCTTTCGTCTTCGTTGCCATGAGTCTGCTGCGCTCGACCGCCACCATCAGCGGGCTCACGCTGTTTTCGCGTATCACCGGCCTGATTCGCGACGTCCTCATCGCCCGCGCCTTTGGCGCGGGTCCGTTGACGGATGCGTTCTGGGTCGCCTTCCGCATCCCCAACCTGCTGCGCCGCCTGTTCGCCGAGGGCGCGTTCTCGCAGGCGTTCGTCCCCATCCTGGGCGCCTCCCGCGAACAGAGCAGCGAAGAGGACGTGCGTCGCCTGCTCGACCGCGTCGCCGTGCTGCTGACCGTGGCGCTGATGGTGGTCACCGCCATCGGCGTGATCGCCGCGCCCTGGGTCGTCACCGCCATGGCCACGGGCATGCGCCACGACGAGCGAGCCGGCGAATTCGCCTCGGCCGTCTGGATGACGCGGGTGATGTTCCCGTACATCCTGTGCATGTCGCTCGTGGCCTTCGCCTCGGGCGTGCTCAACACCTGGCGACGCTTTGCCGTGCCGGCCTTCACCCCGGTGCTGCTCAACCTGGCCATGATCGCGGCCAGCCTGTGGCTCGCCGACCGGTTCGATCCGCCCATCCACGCCTTGGCCATCGGCGTCATGGCGGGCGGGCTTGCGCAGTTGGCCGTGCAGTGGATCGCCCTGAAGCGCCTGGGGCTGGCGCCGCGCTGGGGCACGCGCGTGGGCGATGCCTGGCGTGACGACCGGGTGCGCCACGTCCTGCGCCAGATGCTGCCCGCCACGCTGGGCGTCTCGGTGGCGCAGTTGTCCATCATCATCAACACCAACATCGCCACCTGGCTCACGCCGGGCAGCGTCACGTGGCTGTCCTTCGCCGACCGGCTGATGGAATTTCCGACCGCGTTGCTGGGCGTGGCGCTGGGCACGGTGCTGCTGCCCAGCCTGTCGCGCGCGCATGGCGCCGGCGACACCGTGCGCTACGGCGCGCTGCTGGACTGGGGCCTGCGGCTGATGCTGCTCGCAGGCATTCCGGCGGCCGTCGGCCTTGCCCTGCTGTCCGAAGGCCTGGTCGCCACCCTCTTTCATTACGGCGCCTTCGAGACCAGCGACGTCCTGCAGACGACGTCGGCCGTCGTGGCCTATGCGGTCGGACTGACGGGCCTGCTGGCCGTCAAGATCCTCGCGCCCGGCTTCTATGCCCGCCAGGACATCCGCACACCCGTGCGCATCGCCATCATCGTGCTCATCGTCACGCAGTTGCTCAACCTGGCCTTCGTGCCGCTGATGGGGCATGCGGGGCTGGCGCTGTCGATCGGCCTGGGCGCCTGCGTCAACGCCCTGGCCCTGCTGTTCGGCCTGCTGCGCAAGGGCATCTACCGGCCGGCCCCCGGCTGGCCGCTGTTCCTGCTGCGCATGGCCGTGGGCGTCAGCGCCATGGCCGTGTTCGTCATGCTGGCCAATGCGCGTGTGGACTGGTTCGCGCTGCAGGTCAGTCCCCTGTGGCGCATCGCCTGCCTGCTCGGGATCGTGGCGGGTGCCGGCGCGGTGTATGCGCTGACCATGGTCATCTGCGGCCTGCGGCCACGCCACCTGCGGCGCGCGGCGGTTTCGCCCTAACGCGATCGCAAGGCGCGGCGCAGCTCTGCCGCCAGGCGACGGCGCCGGCCCGGGGTCAGGAAGGTGCCCACCGGCACGCCCTCATGACCCTGGCACAGCCACAACACGTCGCCGCGCCAGTCCAGGCGCACCCAGTTGGCATTGAATCGATGATGGGTGGTGCGCTGCGCCCGCATGACGCACACGTGCACGACGTCGCCTTCGAGCGTGACGCATTCGCGATCCAGCGCGTGGCGGCCATAGAACAGCAGGGCCGCGGCCAGCGCGGCGTTCTCGACCAGCGCGAAAGGCCAGATCATCCAGGCCCCGCGCCAGGCAAAGAAGGCGGCAAAGCCGAACGACAGCAGCGTCAGCGACACGTACAGCACCAGCACCTGGCGCGGCGAGACCGAGCAGTTCTTGCGCAGCAGCCAGCGCTGCCCGTCGCCCTCCGTGGGCGGCGCGAGCGCGGCCTCCTCCGGTGACAGGAAGGCATCCATGGCGAAGCGGCTCCTGGCAGTCGACCCCTTGGCGCAGGCCGCGCCAAAGGCTGCCTTCATCATATGCCAATCCGCGTGGCCATTCGTCCGCTAAGATGCATTCGGTCGGCGCCGCCGGCCCCTGCCACTCCAGACAGCCCCACGCCCTTGCCACACGATCACGACGACCGCGCCCTGCGCGATGACATCCGTTTCCTTGGCCGCCTCCTGGGCGACAGCATCCATGCTCACGAAGGCCGCTCGGTCTTCGATACCATCGAGACCATACGTCGCACGGCCGTGCAGTTTCGCCGCGAGGGCAAGGCCGCCGATGGCCGCAGCCTGGAACGCCTGTTGAAGCGCCTGCCCCAGGACAAGGTCAACGCCGTGGTCCGCGGCTTTGCCTACTTCCTGCATCTGTCCAACATCGCGGAGGACCGCGACCAGCACCGTCAGCGTCGCGCCGCCGCGCTCAGCGGCGAGGCGCCCCAGCGCGGCAGCCTGGCGGACACGGTCGGCCGCCTGGCCGATCGCGGCCACGACGCACGGGCGCTGCGCACCTTCCTGGCCGAGGCCTGCGTGGTGCCGGTGCTGACCGCCCACCCCACCGAAGTACAGCGCAAGAGCACCCTGGACATCCACCACGAGATCGCCCGCCTGCTGCCGCAGCGCGACACGCCGCTCACCCCCGACGAAACCCGCGAGTTCGAGCGCACGCTGCTCGCGCGCATCGCCACGCTGTGGCAGACCCGCATGCTGCGCGATACACGACTGAGCGTGGCCGACGAGATCCAGAACGCCCTGTCGTACTACCGCAGCACCTTCCTGCGCGTCATTCCCGATGTGTACGCCCACCTGGCCGAACTGCTGCCGCTGCCCGCCAAGGGCGCGCGCTCGGCAGCGGCGGCCCAGGATGTGTTTGCCCCGCCCCAGCCGCCCGTGGCCCCCTTCCTGCGCATGGGCAGCTGGATCGGCGGGGACCGCGACGGCAACCCCAACGTCAATCGCGACACCCTGCACTACGCCGCCGAACACCAGGCCGCGACCGTCTTCGAGTTCTACCTGGGCGAAGTCCACGCCCTGGGCGCCGAGCTGTCCCTCAATGCGTTGCTGGGCGAAGCCTCGCCCGCCCTGCAGACGCTGGCCGACCGCTCGGGCGATACCTCGGCACACCGCCACGACGAGCCCTACCGCCGCGCGCTGATCGGCGTCTACGGGCGCCTGGCCAGCACGGCCCAGGCGCTGACCGGCCGCAACCTGGCGCGGCGCGAAGCCGCACAGCAGCCGGCCTATGACGATCCCGCGGGCTTTGCCGCCGACCTGCAGGTGCTGGCCGACTCACTCATCGCCCAGCGCGCCGCGCCCGTGCTGCGTCTGCGGCTGATGGGACTGCAGCAGGCCATCGCCGTCTTCGGCTTTCACCTGGCCACGGTGGACCTGCGCCAGAGCTCGGATGTGCACGAGCGCGCGCTCACCGAGCTCTTTGCCCGGGCGGGCGTGACGCCGGACTACGGCAAGCTCGACGAACTCGAACGCGTGGCCCTGTTGCGCCACGAGCTGAGCCACACCCGCCCGCTGGCCTCGCCCTGGCTCGACTACAGCGAGGACACCACGCGCGAGCTCGCCGTGCTGCGCTGCGCCGCCGAGCTGCGCCAGCGTTTTGGCGCCGACATCGTGCGCCAGACCATCGTCTCGCACACCGAGACGCTGTCCGACCTGCTGGAAGTGCTGGTGCTGCAGAAGGAAGCCGGCCTCATCGTGCCGGATGACGTCAGCGTGCCGGGGCTGTCGGTCGTGCCGCTCTTCGAGACCATCGACGACCTGGAGGCCGGCCCGCAGATCATGTCCGCCTGGCTGGACCTGCCGGAAGTCAGCGAACGCCTGCGCGCCGGCCACGCCAACACGCAGGAAGTGATGCTGGGGTATTCGGACAGCAACAAGGACGGCGGCATCCTGACCTCGACCTGGGCGCTGTACCTGTGCGAGCGCGAACTGGTCACCGTGTTTGCGGCGCGCGGCGTGCGCATGCGGCTGTTTCACGGTCGCGGCGGCACGGTCGGCCGTGGCGGTGGCTCGAGCTTTGACGCCATTCTCGCCCAGCCACCCGGCACGGTCGCGGGCCAGATCCGGCTGACCGAGCAGGGCGAAGTCATCCAGAGCAAGTACAAGGAAGCCGAGACCGGCCGCTGGCATCTGGAACTGCTGGTGTCGGCCAGCCTGGAGGCGAGTCTCGCACCCGCTGGCCGCACGGATGAAGACGAGGCCATGGCGCGCTATGGCGACACGGTGCGCGAGCTGTCGGCCAGCGCCAAGGCGGCCTACCGCGCGCTGGTGTTCGAGACGCCCGAGTTCCCCGAGTACTTCCATGCCACGACGCCCCTGAGCGAGATCGCCGGACTGAACATCGGGTCACGTCCCGCGGCCCGCGGCAAGGGATCGCGCATCGAAGACCTGCGCGCCATCCCCTGGGGCTTTTCGTGGGCGCAGTGCCGGCTGCTGCTGCCGGGCTGGTACGGCTTTGGCTCGGCCATCGAGGCCTATCTGCAATCCGGGCCGGGCCGCAAGCGCGACCGCCTGGAGCGCCTGCGCAGCATGGCGCGCGAATGGCCGTTCTTTCGCACGCTGCTGTCCAACCTGGAAATGGTGCTGGCCAAGACCGACCTGGGCATCGCCTCGCGCTATGCGCAGCTGATGCCCGAGCGCGCCGTGCGCGATCGCATCTTCGGCACCATCCAGGACGAGTGGACGCGCACGGTATCGGCCGTCAAGCAGGTCACCGGCCAGCGCGAGCTGCTCGAGACCCAGCCGCGGCTCGCCCGCCAGATCCGGGACCGCATTGCCTACATCGATCCGCTCAATCACTTGCAGATCGAGCTGCTGCGCCGCCATCGGGAGGCCGAGGCGGCCGGCGACGAGTCGGACGTGCGCGTGCGCAATGCCATCCACATCACCATCAACGGGGTGGCGGCAGGACTGCGCAACACGGGGTAAGGCGGCGCGCCCGTGCGACCGGCGCCATGCCGGTTGCGCGGGCCGACCGACAGCACGGGGCAAGGGGGGCAAGGGGGCAAGGCCGGGCGTCACCCGTGGCTGGCACGCCGGCGCACCGTGCCGTGGGCCGCGGGGGCCCGCCCGACGCCCGCGGCAAGCGGGCTGCGCACGGCAAAGGGGCGTCGCGCCCTGCGTCCGATCAGCGCAGCGGGCTGTCGGTCGTCCCGTCGGGCAGCATGCAGACCTCGGCGATCTGCAGGTCGTTGTCCTTGGCAAAGTCCAGGACGAACTTGTAGGCCAGCGGCTCGAGGGCCCGCAGGCGCTCGTCGACGACCACGCTCTTGACACCGTCCACCAGGGTCGGCCTGGCATAGGGGGAGTACGTGAGATGGCTGGCCGCCATGCCGGGTGGTCGGAACCGGGCCATCACACCGGCCAGTCGTTCGGCCCAATCGCTCGGTCGAAACGTGGCGCCGTTGGACGTCATGCCCTTGATGATGAGTTGTCTGACTGTATCTGCCATGGGGCCTTTTCAGGTGAGCCGCGATTTTAGTACAGGTAGCGCGCAGCTTCCTGTCATGGGCGACAGGTAATCTCAAGTATCATTGCCCATTGGCCTGCGGCAAGCCGCTGCGGGCCAGGATCCGCGGGTGGCCGCCCTGGGTTGCCACCCCCTTTCCCGTTTGCTCGGAGCCACAACGCATGTCCTCGGCACTGTCCAATATCTTCGCCCGTCTTCCGGTTTCCTTCACGCATGGCCAGGGTGTGTGGCTGTGGGATGCCGAAGGTCGACGATACCTGGACGCGCTCGCCGGCATCGGTGTGAACTCGCTCGGTCACGCGCATCCGCGCGTGGTGGCGGCCATCACCGAGCAGGCGCAGCGCGTGATCCACGTGTCCAACCTGTATGAAGTGCCGCAGCAGCTCGCCCTGGCCGAGCGCCTGGTCGCGCTCTCGGGCATGTCCGAGGTGTCCTTCTCGTCGTCCGGCTCGGAAGCCAACGAAGCCGCGCTCAAGCTCGCGCGTCTCTATGGCCACCGCAACGGCAATCCCGAAGCGCACGTCATCACGATGGACTCGTCCTGGCACGGCCGCACCCTCGCCACGCTGGCTGCCACCGGCAGCCCCAAGGCGCGCGAGGGCTTCGAGCCCCTGCCCTCGGGCTACATCCAGGTCGCCTACAACAGCCTGCAGGCCATCGAGGACGCCGCGGCCGCGCAGCCGCGCGTCAACGCGGTGCTGCTCGAAACCCTGCAGGGCGAAGGCGGCATCCGCCCCGCCGAGATCGACTACCTGCGCAAGGTCCGCCAACTGTGCGACGAGCGCGGCTGGCTGCTGATGATCGACGAAGTGCAGTCGGGCATCGGGCGCACCGGCAAGTGGTTCGCCCACCAGTGGGCCGACATCCGCCCCGACGTCATGACGCTTGCCAAGGGCCTGGGCGGCGGCGTGCCCATCGGCGCCACCCTGATGGCGGGCCGCGCTGCCGGCGTGTTCCAGCCGGGCAACCACGGCACCACCTTCGGGGGCAACCCGCTGGTCTGCCACACCGCGCTGACCGTGCTGCAGACGCTGGAAGACGAAGGGTTGCTCGAAAACGCCGCGCGCGTGGGCGCCTACCTGCAGCAGGCCTTGCGCGATGCGCTGGCCGGCGTGGCCGGCGTCGTCGAGGTGCGTGGCCGCGGCCTGATGATCGGCGTCGAGCTGGACCGCGCCTGCGGCCCGATCGCCCGGCAGGCGCTGGATGCCGGCGTGCTGGTCAACATCACGCGCGACCGCGTGGTGCGCCTGCTGCCCCCGCTCATCCTGACCGAAGCCGAAGCGGACGAGATCGTTGCCCGCCTTGCTCCCACCATCAAGACCTTTCTTTCGGGCGCTGGCGCCTGATTCCGGCCCGGCGCTGCGGCGCCGGGCCCATCTCCTATGACGACGACAGCCCAACCGAACGGCCCGCTGCGGCATTTCCTGCAATTTCGCGACTTCTCCCGTGCGGAGATCGAGTATGTGCTGGGCCGCGCGCGCCTCATCAAGGACCGCTTCAAGCGCTACGAGCCGCATCACACCCTGCACGACCGCACGCTGGCCATGGTGTTCGAGAAGGCCAGCACGCGCACCCGCGTCTCCTTCGAAGCCGGCATGTACCAGATGGGCGGCTCGGTCATCCACCTGACCACCGGCGACTCCCAGCTCGGGCGCAGCGAACCCATCGAGGACACGGCCCGCGTCGTGTCGCGCATGGTCGACCTGGTCATGATCCGCACCTTCGAGCAGACGCGCATCGAGCGCTTCGCCTCGCACTCGCGCGTGCCGGTCATCAACGGCCTGACCAACGAGTACCACCCGTGCCAGATCCTGGCCGACATCTTCACCTGGGTCGAACACCGCGGCCCCATCCAGGGTCGCACCGTCGCCTGGGTGGGTGATGCCAACAATATGGCCTACACCTGGCTGCAGGCCGCGGAGCTGCTGGACTTCACCGTCCACGTCTCCTGCCCGGCCGGCTACACGCTGGAAGCCGACCGCATCCAGGGCATCTCGCCACGCCACCTGAAGGTCTTCGACCGCCCCGAGGACGCTTGCCGCGGCGCCCATCTCGTCACCACCGACGTGTGGACCAGCATGGGCTTCGAGGACGAGAACGAAGCGCGCCGCAAGGCCTTTGCCGACTGGTGCGTGGATGCCGACATGATGGCGCTGGCCGACAAGGATGCGCTCTTCATGCACTGCCTGCCCGCCCATCGCGGCGAGGAAGTCACGGCCGAGGTCATCGACGGCCCGCAAAGCGTCGTCTGGGACGAGGCCGAGAGCCGACTGCATGTGCAGAAGGCGCTGATGGAGTTCCTCGTGCTGGGTCGCCTGGACTGACACCACGCACGCCGCCCGTCCCTGCCGCACGCGCGGCCGGGACGGGCGCGCTACAATCGCCGGTTGAGCCGCCTCGGGCGGCATTCCGCCATTTTTCTGCCCGCCGCGTGGTTTCGCGCCCCCGCAGCGCCGGTTGCCATCTTTCGCGCACGTATCGCACCATGACCACGATCCTGCCCCAACTTCCGTCCGGTCAAAAGGTCGGCATCGCCTTCTCCGGCGGCCTGGACACCAGCGCTGCTCTGCTGTGGATGCGCAACAAGGGCGCCATTCCGTACGCCTATACCGCCAACCTCGGCCAGCCCGACGAGCCCGACTACGACGCCATTCCGCGCCGCGCCAAGGAATACGGCGCCGAGCTCGCCCGCCTCATCGACTGCCGCAAGCAGCTCGTGGCCGAAGGCATCGCCGCCCTGCAGGCCGGCGCCTTCCATGTGTCCACGGCCGGCGTCACCTACTTCAACACCACGCCCATCGGGCGCGCCGTCACGGGCACCATGCTCGTGGCCGCCATGAAGGAAGACGACGTCAACATCTGGGGCGATGGCAGCACCTTCAAGGGCAACGACATCGAGCGCTTCTACCGCTACGGTCTGCTCACCAATCCCGACCTGAAGATCTACAAGCCCTGGCTGGACCAGTCCTTCATCGACGAGCTGGGTGGCCGCTCGGAAATGTCGGAATATATGCGCGCCGCCGGCTTCGACTACAAGATGTCGGCCGAGAAGGCCTACTCCACGGACTCCAACCTGCTGGGCGCCACGCACGAAGCCAAGGACCTGGAGCACCTGAACACCGGCATCACCATCGTCAAGCCGATCATGGGTGTCGCGTTCTGGCGCGATGACGTCGAGGTCAAGCGCGAGACCGTGTCGGTGCGCTTCGAAGAAGGCCAGCCCGTCGCGCTGAACGGCATCACCTTCAGCGACCCGGTCGAACTGCTGCTCGAAGCCAACCGCATCGGCGGGCGCCACGGCCTGGGCATGAGCGACCAGATCGAGAATCGCATCATCGAAGCCAAGAGCCGCGGCATCTACGAAGCCCCGGGCCTGGCCCTGCTGTTCATCGCCTACGAGCGCCTGGTCACCGGCATCCACAACGAAGACACTATCGAGCAGTACCGCGAGAACGGCCGCAAGCTGGGCCGCCTGCTGTACCAGGGCCGCTGGTTCGACCCGCAGGCCATCATGCTGCGTGAAGCCGCCCAGCGCTGGGTCGCCCGCGCCGTCACCGGCGAAGTCACGATCGAACTGCGCCGTGGCAACGACTACTCGCTGCTGGACACGACCTCGCCCAACCTGACCTACGCGCCCGAGCGCCTGTCGATGGAAAAGGTCGAGAACGCCCCGTTCACGCCGGCCGACCGCATCGGCCAGCTGACGATGCGCAACCTGGACATCACGGACACGCGCGCCAAGCTCGTGACCTACACCCAGGCCGGCCTCCTGAGCGCCAGCGGCACGGCGCTGCCGCAGTTGAAGAACGACGAGTGATGGCCGGCCGGCCGGGCGCGACCCGGCCGCTGTCCCGACAAGCCCGGCCCGCGTGCCGGGCTTTTTCATGCGCGGCCTTCGTGCCGGGCCTTTTCATGCCCGGCCCGCGTGCCGGGCCTTTTCATGCCTGGCAAAGTCGCCGCGCCCGCCCTACTCCTTCACCGCGAATTGCTTGAGCAGCGGCGTCCACTCGGTGAGCGTGTCCTGCAGATAGGCGCCGAAAGCGTCGGCGTCCTTGAAGTCCACCTTCAGGCCGAACTGGTCGGCACAGGTCGCAAACGCCTGCGTTCTGCTGGCCTCTTCGAAGGCCGCGCGCAGGGTTTCGACCACCGCCGGGTCCATGCCCCTGGGACCGGCAATGCCCAGCAGGCTGGGCGCCACCAGGTCGTGGCCCAACTCCTTCAACGTCGGCGCATCGAACCCTTCGATGCGATCCTCGGTGTACACGGCCAGCAGGCGCAGGCGCCCATCGCGCACATAGGGCACCCATTCGGCGGTTTGCGCCATGAAATCGACGTCGCCACGCAGCACCGCCATGATGGCCTCCGGCCCGCTCTTGTAGGGAACGTGCGTCCACTGCGTGTCGATCTGCCGGGCCAGCCGCTCCGAGGTCAGGTGCTGCGGGGTGCCCACGCCGGCCGTGCTGTAGCTCATGCCCCGCTTGGCCTTGGACGCCGCCACCAGGTCCGCGAAGGTCCGATGGGGCGAATCCGCCGGCACTAGCAAGCCAACCTGATACTGCGCCACCATCGCGATCGGGGTCAGGTCCTTCGTCACGTCGTACGTCGTGCTCGGGATCAGCACCTGGTTCAGCAGGCCGCCGGTCGACAGCGAGGCGATCGCGTAGCCGTCGGGCGCCTGCCGCACGATGTAGTTCACCGATAGCGACGACCCTGCACCCGGTCGGTTCTCGACGACCACCGACTGCCCCAGATGCCCGGCCACCGCATTGCCGAGGACCCGATTGCAGACATCGGTGCCGCCGCCGGCTCCGTAGCCCACCACGAGGGAAATGGGATTCTGCGGGTAGCTCGCCGCCAGCGCGGGCCAGGTGGTCACGCCAAGGCAGAGCATGCCTGCCCAGCGCCAGACTGAAGGGGATCTCATGCGGGTGTCTCCGTAAGGTGTCGTCCGGGCTGTTCGCGCCACGGATCGGATGCCTGCCTGTCGGTCGATGGCGACCGCGTACCATTGTCCAAATCTAAACGTCTAGATATATAGAGGTTTGTACCAATAGTGGGTGCCGACCCACCGTTGCTACGCTGTGTTCCACCCGCATCCCCGCCCAACACGACAAGGAGCACCCACCGTGTCAGCCCGACGAATCCTGGTCACCGGCGCCAGCAAAGGCATTGGCCGAGCCATCTGCGAGCGCCTGCACGCCGATGGATACGAGGTCATCGGCGCGGCTCGCACCCGCCCGGCAGACTGGCCGTCCGGGATCGCCCTCCATGCGGTCGACCTCGCGGACGCGGTGGCCACCGACCACTGGCTGCACGACATCGCCGACCAGGCCTTCCATGGCCTGGTCAACAATGTCGGCATGGTCCCGATCGCCGAGCTGGAACAGGTCGAGATGACCGACCTGCATCGCGCCGTCCAGCTCAACATCGAAACCGCCCTGCGGGTGACCCAGCGCCTGGCGCCGAGCTTGAAGGCCGCCGGCGACGCCCGCATCGTCAACATCGCCTCGCGCGCGGCGCTGGGCAAGCACGGGCGCACCGTCTACAGCATGACCAAGGCCGGGCTGATCGGCATGACCCGCACGTGGGCACTGGAATTCGCACCCTACGGCGCCACGGTCAATGCCATCGCCCCAGGGCCGATCGCCACCGAGTTCTTCGTCGGGGCGAACGACCCCGATGACCCGCGCACCCAGGCACTGCTTGCAAGCATCCCGCTCGGGCGGCTGGGTGAGCCCGCGGAAGTGGCCCATGCGGCGGCTTACTTCCTCGATGTGCGTTGCGGTTTCGTGACCGGACAGACGCATTTCGTCTGCGGCGGCATGTCCATCGGCGCTGCCTGACCGCCAGCGTCAACCATCCACACACCACGAGCGAGGCACGGCATGCAGCGATGGACCAAGCGACCCGAGGGGTCCACCTGGGGCGACTACGGGGAAGACGACCAGCTCGGACGAGTCAACCTGCTGGGCCCCGAGCAGGTGCTCAAGGGTGTGCGCGAAGTGCGCGACGGGCGCACGTTCTGCCTGTCGCTGCCCCTCGACCTGCCCGGGGGCATGGTGCTCAATCCGCGGCGCCGCCCGCCCCGCCTGTCGGGCACGGAACGGGACGGCGTGCCGTACATGAACTTCCCGATGGAGAACCTGGACCCTTCCTCCATCGATGTCCTGAGCGATGACCAGGTCCTGATGTCCCTGCAGTACTCCACGCAGTGGGACGCGCTCGCCCACGTGGGCGCGCTCTTCGATGCCGATGGCAACGGCCATCCGCGCAAGGTCTACTACAACGGCTATGCGGCCGGCGCCGACATCCTGGATGCCGGCCACGCGGACGATGGCGACGGTTGCGGCGGCGGCGCCCACGCCATGGGCGCGCTGCGGCTGGGCATCGAGCACTTCGCGGTCAAGGGCATGCAGGGCCGCGGCGTCCTGGTCGACTTCACCCGTCACTTCGGACGCGAACGCAAGCTCATCGGATGGGACGAGCTGCAGGGCGTCATGGCCCGGGACGGTGTCGTGGTGGAGCGTGGCGACATGCTCGTGCTGCGCACGGGGTTTGCCGAACTCATCACGGAAATGGGCGGCACTCCGGATGCGGACACGCTGCACACGTCATGTGCGGTGCTGGATGGTGCCGACGAGCGGCTGCTCGCCTGGATCACGGACAGCGGAATCGCGGCCATTTGTGCCGACAATTACGCCGTCGAAGCCTATCCCGCCCGCGAGCGGCCAGGCAGGAAATCCCTGCTGCCGCTGCACCACCACTGCCTCTTCAAGCTTGGCCTGCCGCTGGCCGAGCTCTGGTATCTGAAGGACCTTGCCGACGCGTTGCACGCCGAGGGGCGCAACCGCTTCCTGCTGACCGCGCCGCCCCTGCGCCTGCCGGGCGCCGTGGGCTCGCCCGTGACGCCGGTGGCCACGCTGTGATGGCCGATCCGCGACATGCCGTAGCCGCACCGACCGATGCGGGCCTCGCCTTTTACGACATCCTGGTCCGGCACGCCCGGCACGCGCCGACGCGCATCGCGTTCCAGGATGACGAGCACCGGCTCGACTACGCGGGCCTGCTCGCCGAGGTGGATCGCGTGGCCGCGCTGCTCGCGGGCCAGGGCGCGCGCCGTGGCGAGCGACTGGCGCTCTGGATGCCGAACACCGCGGCCTGGCTCGTCACCTTCCTTGCGTGCGCCCGCCTGGGGCTGACCGTGGTCGCCGTCAACACGCGTTTCAAGGCCCAGGAAGTCGGCCAGCTGCTGGAACGCGGCGAGTGCTCGTGGCTGGCGCTCTGGCCGGCGTTCAAGGGACTGCATTTCGCCGACACGCTCGAGCGCATCGCGCCTGCCGTCATCGACAGGCTGCAGGGCATGCTGGTCGTGGGCGACACCGCGCCGCTCGACGGGCTGCGCCGCCGCCGCCCGGCCCTGCCCGTGATGGCCTACAGCCAAGGCGCCGACCCCGCCACGCCAGCCGATCCAGGCACGGCAGGCGAACCGGCGCTGGTCTACACGACGTCCGGCACCACGTCGCTGCCCAAGCTCGTGATGCATCGCCAGGACGGCCTGCTGCGCCATGGCCGCATCGCGGCCGACGCCTACGGCATCGACGCTGCAAGCGTTGTGCTCATCGCCGCCCCGCTGTGCGGCGCTTTCGGCTTTTCCACCTTTCTGGCCGGCCTCGTCCCAGGCGCCACGATGGTGTCCTTGCCGGTCTTCGATGCCGCAACGACGGCACGTCAGATCCGCCAGCACCAGGTCACACACACCTTCGCCAACAACGAGTTCATCCACCTGCTGCTGCAGGCGGGCGGCCAGGCGCAGCCCTTTCCGTCGCTGCAGTACGTGGGCTATGCCAGCTTTGCGCCCTCGCTGGACGATCTGCCCGAACGCGCGCGTGCCGCGGGCGTGCCCATCGCGGGCCTGTATGGCTCCAGCGAACTGCAGGCGCTGGTCGCGGGCCACCGGCTGGCGACCGACTGGTCGCATCGACGGGTGGCCGGCGGCACGCTCGCCTGCCCCGACGCCCGGGTACGCGCCATCGACGAGGACACCGGCCAGCATTTGCCGCATGGCGCGATCGGCCAGATCGAGATCCAGGCACCCAGCCTCATGGCCGGCTACCTGGACGACGACGCCGCCACCGAGCGCGCCATCAGCGCCGATGGCTACTTCCGCACCGGCGATCTCGGCTACACCCTGGACGCCCGCACCTTTGTCTTCCAGGGTCGGGCTGGGGAGCACTTGCGCCTGGGCGGCTTTCTGGTCAACCCGGCCGAGATCGAGTCCTTCCTGTGCGCCCAGCCCGGTGTGCAGGCCGCCCAGGTGGTCGGCGCCCAACGCGCCGGCAAGACCGTGCCCGTGGCGTTCGTGATCGTGCAGGATGCCCCGGCCGCCGATGAGCCCGCGCTCATCCATGCCTGCCGCGGCGCCCTCGCAAGCTTCAAGATCCCCGCGCGCATCGTGCTCGTCGCGCAGTTCCCCATGGTGCAGAGCGCCAACGCCAACAAGATCCAGAAACCGGCGCTGCGGCAGGCGGCCCAGGCGCTGCTCGATGAGGACGCTGCTGCCGCCCGGTAGAATGGCCCACCATGACCAAACCCCTGACCGCCGGCCTGCCTCCGGCCGCGCTCACCGCGGACATCCTGTCCCGGAGCCGCCAGCCGATCTACCTGCAGCTCGCTGCCGAGTTCCGGAACAACATCGTTCAGGGCGTGTGGTCCGCAGGCGCGCAGATCCCGTCGCTCGAGGCGCTCATGGACCAGTACCGGGTGGCGCGGATGACGATCCGCAATGCCCTGGGCATCCTCGAGGACGAGGGCTACATCCGGCGCGGCCGCGGTATCGGCACCTTCGTGCAGGCCAAGGTGCCCACGGTGGGCGAGCTCCAGATCCCCTCCACCTGGGAGGAAACCGTCGCGCTGAGCGACGTGCTGGGCACGGAAAGTCTCTTCGAGCCCGACGCCGCCGTCACATCCCTGCCCGCGCTCGGCATGCAGTTCGACGGCGCGTTCGCCCCCGCCTACCAGCACCTGCGCCGGCTGCACGTCAAGGACGGCGTGCCTTACTGCTACAGCGAAGTCTATATCGCGCACGATGTGTTCGACGCGCACCGTGACCGCTTTCGCGCGTCGGCCGCGGCCTCCGTCATCGCGCGGATTCCGGGACTCGCGATCGGCGCGGCACGCCAGAAGATCACCATTTCAGGCGCAGGCATCCAGTCCGCCCACGCGCTGAACCTGATCGCAGGCGACAGCGTCGCGGAGGTGCGCCGCTATGCCTGCGACGATGCGCGCCTGATCTATTTCGCGCGCATGGAGTTTCCGACGCGGTTCGTGAAGCTCGAGTTCGACCTGCTGCGCTGACCGTCGGGGGCGCGGGCGGCGGCGCCCGCCACGAACCCCGATCGAGCCGGGCGCACGGCATGTCGTGCGCCTGCTGCAAGCCGCGCAGCGCCGGCGCGCCCGCGCCGTCCAAGTCGTTTGCGGGGGCGCGCCCCTGGATGATCAGCCACTGATCCGTGGCATTCCTGCCACAAGTCCGACGACCTAGGGTTTTCCCTGAAATAACGCTGGACGAGCGCCTAGGGTTTTCCCTATACTGGGGTTAACCCTAGCGAAGCAAGAGCCGAGCGGGTTCCACAGGAGCAAAATCATGGCTGCCATCGTCAACGCCCAAACCGACATTCGCTTCACCGACCAGCTCGAGCGCGCCCTGCTCGCCGGCACGGCCCGCAAGCAGGACGGCATGCTGGCCACGATGGCTGGCGCTGGCCGCCGCGCCCTCGCCGCCTACGATGCCTTCATGGACATCTACGCCGAAACGCGTCGCGAATCCGATCTGCGCTCGTTCGCGCATGACCGCATGCAGTGATCGTCCCGGGGCAGATCGCCCCTCGCGGTGTCAAGTCAGGCGCTCCCAAGGGGGCGCCTTTCTTTTGGCCGGGTCGGCAGCCACCTGGCGATGCCGCCCGACACGCAGGACCCGCCCGCCCCGCTCGGGACGGGTACCATCAACACCCATACCACAACCTAGGGTAAACCCTCAAATTCTTCTTGAAATGACCTAGGGTTTTCCCTATAATAGGGTTAACCCTAGTGAAACAGCACATTCTTGGAGAAGAAATATGTCCTACGTGAATCTGAACGCCGATATCCGCCTGACCGATGACATGGAGCGCCAGCTCGTCAATCGCATGGTGCGCGAGGAGTCGCGTGGCAACCCCTTCAGCAGCATCGGCCGCGCCGTGCGCAGCACGGGTCGCGCCTTTGGCGCCTTCCTGGACGCCTACGCCGAAACGGTTGACGAAGCGGGCCGCCGCGTCTCGTACCACGGCCGCTACTACTGATCGGCAGCGCGCACACGCGCGCGTCGATCCGCTCTCTGCGCTGGACGGGTCCGTCTCCACCCGCGTCAGCGTCGGCGCCCCCTCGGGGGCGCCGTTTTTTTGGGCGAACGACAAGTACGCCACACGGGCGTGCCGCGTGTGCCCGGTGCGTCCACACGGCAAAACGGCCGGGCTGCTCTCGCAGCACCGGCCGTCATGTCCCGAACCGCAAGGGTTCAGCTCAGCAGCAAGGCGTCGTCCGCCAGTTCCTCGCCGCGCACGCGCTCGAACAGCTGGAGCAGGTCCCGCACTTCCAGCCCCTCGCGCTCGGGGCCGCTCACATCCAGCACGACCTTGCCTTCGTGCAGCATGACCGTGCGCTCGCCCACGTCCAGCGCCTGGCGCATGCTGTGGGTCACCATCATCGTGGTCAGGCCATGCTCGGCCACGATGCGGGTGGTCAGTTCCAGCACGAAGGCGGCCGTCTTGGGGTCGAGCGCAGCGGTGTGCTCATCCAGCAACAGGATGCGCGACGGCTGCAGGGCCGCCATGACCAGGCTCACCGCCTGACGCTGACCGCCCGAGAGCAGACCGATACGGTCGGTCAGGCGACGCTCCAGGCCCAGGCCCAGCACGGACAGCCGTTCGCGAAAGAGCTCGCGCGAGGGTTTGTCCAGGGCAGCCTGAAAGCCGCGCCTTTCGCCGCGCGACAGCGCCAGCGCCATGTTCTCTTCGATGGTCAGGTCTTCGCAGGTGCCCGCCAGCGGGTCCTGGAACACGCGGGCGACACGCCCTGCCCGCTCCCAGACCGGCTGATGGGTCACGGGCGTGCCATCGATCTCGATGATGCCCGAGTCCAGCGGCAACTCCCCGGACACGGCGTTCAGGAACGTCGACTTGCCGGCGCCGTTGGAGCCGATCACAGCGACGAACTGGCCTTCCGGGATGTCCAGCGACAGACCGCGCAATGCGCGGTTCTCGATGGGCGTTCCCGCGTTGAAGGTGATGAATAAATCCTTGGCGTGCAGCACATGAATCTCCGTCTGACGCACACGCGGGCGGGGTAGCCGCCGGCGTGTGCGTCGGTGGGCTCGGTCAGCCCGGTTTGCGGCGGGAACGCGCCAGTTTCTTCTTCAGCATCGGCAGCACCAGCGCCACCGTCACCAGCAATGCCGTGACGAGGTTCAAGTCCTGCGCCTGCAGTCCGATGAAGTTGCTGTTCAACGCCAGGGCGATGAAGATCCGGTACAGCAGCGCCCCCAGGATCACGGCCAGCGTGATCCAGATGAAGCGGCGTGCCGGCAGGATGCTCTCGCCCACGATCACGGCCGCCAGGCCGATCACGATGGTGCCGATACCCATGGAGATGTCCGCGCCGCCCTGCGACTGGGCGAACAGCGCGCCCGCGAGGGCGACCAGCGCGTTGGACAGCGCCATGCCGCCCAGCACGCTGCGACCGGTGGCCACGCCTTGCGCCCGCGCCATGCGCGGATTCGAGCCCGTCGCGCGCATCGCCAGGCCTTGCCGCGTGGCGAAGAACCAGTCCAGCAGCACCTTGGCGAAGATCACGACGACCAGCACGAACAGCGGACGCTCGACGTAGTCCGGCAGGATGCCGGGCAGCGTCAGGCTGAACACCGTGGGCTCCATGATGAGCGGCACGTTGGGCCGGCCCATGATGCGCAGGTTGATGGAGTACAGCGCGATCATCATCAGGATACTGGCAAGCAGATCCATGATCTTGAGCTTGACGTTCAGCCATCCCGTGATGAAGCCGGCCAGCGCGCCGGCAGCCACCGCCACCGCCGTGGCCGCGAACGGATTCACGCCCATGGCGATGAGCGTGGCGGCAACCGCGCCGCCCAGCGGAAAGCTGCCGTCCACCGTCAGGTCGGGAAAGCGCAGGACCCGGAACGAGATCAGCACCCCGAGCGCGACCAGACCGAAGATCAGGCCGATCTCGAGGGCACCGAGAAGCGAGAATAGCGACATCAGCGAATGACTTCCGCAGCGGTCGCGATCACGGCTTCAGGCACTTCCACGCCCTGACGCTTGGCCGCGGCCAGGTTCACGAAGAGGTCCAGGTTCTCGCTGCGTTCCGAGGCGATCGAGCCCGGGGCTTCGCCGTTCAGGATGCGCACGACGATCTTGCCCGTCTGGCGGCCGATGTCGTGGTAGTTCAAGCCCAGGGCCGCGATGGCGCCACGCTTGACGCTGTCCGTGTCGGCGGCGATCAGCGGCGTCTTGGTCTCGTTGCCGACCTTGACCAGCGCTTCGTACGCGGACACCACGTTGTTGTCGGTGCTGGTGTAGATGACATCGACGCTGCCTGCCAGGCGGCCGGCGGCGGCGCCCACGTCCACCGTGCGCGGCGCGGCGGCCTCGACCAGGGTCATGTCGTACTTGGGCAGCAGCTCCTTCATGCGCTGCACCACGATGGCCGAATTCGCTTCGCCCGGGTTGTAGACCATGCCCACGCGCTTGGCATTGGGCAGGATCTGCTTGATGAGCTCGATCTGCTTGTCCAGCGAGAGCTCGTCGGACACGCCGGTGACGTTGGTGCCCGAGGCTTCCCAGCCCTTGACCAGCTGGGCTGCGGCCGGGTCGGTCACGGCCGAATACACGAGCGGCACGTCGCGCGTGGCCGCGGCCACGGCCTGGGCGGCCGGCGTGGCGATGGCCACGATGGCGTCCGGGCGATCGCCCACGAACTTGCGGGCGATCTGCGCGGCCGTGCCGACGTTGCCCTGGGCGCTCTGGAACTGCCAGCGCAGGTTCTTGCCCTGTTCGAATCCGGCTTCCTTCAGGGCCTCGTTCACGCCGTCGCGCACGGAATCGAGCGCGGGATGCTCGACGATGGACAGCACAGCCACGGACTTCTGCTGGGCCATCACGGGCGTGGCGCAGACCGCGGCGAGCAACGCCGTACCAGCCAGTGCGCCAAAGCGGGCGGTTCTGAACATGTCAACTTCTCCTACGGAATCGAATGGGTTATCGCCTAGCAAAGGACCGCATGGCGAAGCCCCGCTAGTCTAACCGGGCAAGCGGGGTTTGGAGGCCTGCCCGCGCCTCGGTATGATCGCTGGGAACCCCGGAAAATCCCTAGTTCCGTCAGGAGCGTTGCCATGATCTCTCACCGCGAAATCGGCCAGTCCGGCCTGAACGTCGCGCCTCTTGCCTTTGGCGGCAACGTCTTTGGCTGGACGGTGGACGAGGCGACCACCTTTCGCCTGCTCGATGCCTTCGTGGATGCCGGCCTGAACCTGATCGATACGGCCGACGTGTATTCGCGCTGGGTGCCCGGCAATCAGGGCGGCGAATCGGAGACGCTGATCGGCAAATGGCTCCGGCAGAGCGGCAAGCGGGATCGCGTGGTGCTCGCCACCAAGGTCGGCAAGGACATGGGCGAAGGTCGCAAGGGCCTGGCACCCGCCTACATCCGCCAGGCCGTCGAGGCCTCCTTGCGCAGGCTGCAAACCGATCGCATCGATCTGTACCAGTCCCATGACGATGACGCGCAGGTGCCGCTGGCCGACACGCTGGGCGAGTACGGCCGCCTGATCGAGGAAGGCAAGGTGCGCGCGATCGGTGCGTCCAACTACACCGGCGCCCGCCTGAAGGAAGCCCTGCTGGAAAGCGGTCGTCACGGGCTGCCGCGCTATGAATGCCTGCAGCCCGAATACAACCTGGTGGCGCGCGCGGGCTATGAGTCCGAGCTGGAACCGGTCGTGCGGGCCAACCACCTGGGCGTGATCACCTTCTACCCGCTGGCAAGCGGCTTTCTGACCGGCAAGTACCGCAGCGCCGAGGATGCCGGCAAGAGCGTGCGCGGGCGCAGCATCTGTGAGAAGTACCTGAATCCACGCGGGCTGGCCATCCTGGCTGCGCTGGACCAGGTGGCCGAAGCGCATGGCGCCACGCCGGCGCAGATCGCCCTGGCCTGGCAGATCTCGCGTCCCGGCATCACGGCACCGCTGGCCAGTGCGACATCGCTGGAGCAACTGCAGGAGCTGGTGGGGGCGACCCGACTGAAACTGAAGACCGATGACCTGGCCACGTTGGAGGCAGCCAGCGCGGTGCCCGCGCGCTGATGCGGGCCTGAGGCAGCGTGCTGTCACCGGGTGGGCGGCGGCGACAAGCCCCGGGCTTGGTCGGCGGGAGGGTGCGGCCCCTGGCAGACGGGCATCGGGAATCTGGAATCGGCCAGCGGCCGTAGGGAGTTGGCCATCGGGCATCGGCCGTCGGCCACAGGGCATCCGCCGTCGGCGTTCGACCACCAGCGCTGAATTGACCACCGGCAGCCGGCGAGCCCGACCACCGTACCGGCGGCCTCGACCCTCGTCGATCGCCCGCCGTCAGGCCGCGATGTCCTCGCTCTCGTCGCCCATGTCGACGATGCAGGCATCCAGCAGCGCGTGCATCTGCGCCACGCGCTCCACGCCAAGGCGCTTGTTGAGCGCAAGCTGAGCCACCTTCCAGGCGCGCTGGCCCTCGGCGCGCTTGGCGATGCCCGCTTCGGTCGCCTGTACGAGGCGGCTGCGCGCATCCGGCCCAGCCCCGATCGTCACCCACCCCTGCGCCACCAGCGGCTGCAGGTTGCGCGTCAGCGTGGAAGCGTCCATCTGCAGGCGCCGGGCAAGCTCGCCCGGACGGGTCGGGCCCAGCACGACCACATGTGACAGCAACGAGTACTGGGTGTTCTTCAGCCCCGTGGCAGCCACATGGTGATCGTAGTGCCGCGTCACCATCCGGGTCAGCTGCCGCAACTTGAGGTTGGTGCAGCCTTGCGGTTCGTTGGCTTTCTTCATGGATGTCATTGTATCTGCAATATTTGCAGATGCAGCGTTATCGGCCAGGACAACGCCCGCGTGGGGCAGCGTCCTGGCCCGCGGCCTCAACGGGTGCGCGTGCGCCCGCTGCGCTTGTCGCGACGCGACTCCTTGGTCTGGCGCGTGGCCTTGCTGGCAGCAGCGCGGCGGGCCTTGGCAGGCGCACCCTTGGGCGGCGCCTCCTTGTGCGCACGCGCAGGCTTGCCGGACCCGCCGTCCGGCGTCGCGGCCTGCTTGGCCGAGCGCTTCAGGCTCGCATAGCTCACGCCCTTTTCCAGCCGGAACTCGATGCGGCGGGCTTCGAGGTCGACACGCGCGACCTGCACCAGCACCTTGTCCGTCAGGCGATAGCGCATGCCCGTGCGCTCACCGCGCAGTTCGTGCAGGCTCTCGTTGAACTGGAAATATTCCGTGCCAAGCTCGGAGATATGGACCATGCCTTCGACATACAGGTCCTCCAGCGTCACGAAGATGCCAAAGGCCGCCACGCCCGTGATGGTGCCAGTGAAGCTCTCGCCCACGCGTTCCTTCACGAACCAGCACTTGAGCCAGGCTTCCACGTCCCGCGACGCATCGTCCGCACGCCGCTCGTTGGACGAGCACAGCATGCCGAACTTTTCCCACGCCGCGATCTCGTTCTCGCGCGCCTGCTTGCCGCGGCCTTCGACGGGCGAAGGCACGTAGCGCTCGCCCTGCAGCAAGGCCTTGATGACACGGTGGGTCAGCAGGTCGGGATACCGGCGGATGGGCGAAGTGAAGTGCGTGTAGGCCGGGTAGGCCAGGCCGAAGTGACCCACGTTCTCCGGACTGTAGACGGCCTGCTGCATGGAACGCAGGGCCATCGTCTGGATCAGCGCGGCGTCGGGACGCCCGGCGATCTCGCGCATCAGCTTGCCGTAGTCGGCGGCAGCCGGCTGCTCGCCACCGCCGATCGACAGGCCCAGCGTCTTCAGGAACTGCTTGAGCGACTGCAGGCGGTCGACGGTCGGGCCTTCATGGATGCGATACAGCCCCGGGTGCTTGCTGCGCGCGAGGAAGTCGGCGGCGCACGTGTTGGCCGCCAGCATGCATTCCTCGATCAGCTTGTGCGCATCGTTGCGCGTGTGCGGCACGATGCGCTCGATGCGGCCCAGCTCGTTGCACACGATCTTGGTTTCGACCGTATCGAAATCGATCGCGCCGCGCGCCTGGCGCGCCTGGAACAGCAGCGTGTAGAGCGTGTGCAGGTGCTCGACGTGCGGGATCAGCGCCTGGGGCAGCGGCGCGGGCGCGCCCGGCGTGGCGCGCCGGCCCAGGATGGTCGCGTCGTCCGTGCCGGCCAGCGCGGCCCACACCTGGTCATAGGTGGTGCGCGCATGCGAATGGATGACGGCGTTGTAGAACTGGTAGGCCGTGACCGTGCCGGCCTTGGTGCCGCTCGCCGGGATCACCATGTCGCACACCAGCACCAGGCGGTCCACCGCGGGGTTCAGCGAGCACAGCCCGTTGGACAGCGACTCGGGCAGCATGGGAATCACGCGGCGCGGGAAATACACGCTGGTGCAGCGCTCGACCGCATCGTCGTCGATGGGCTCGCCCGGGCGCACGTAATGGCTCACGTCCGCGATGGCCACCAGCAGGCGCCAGCCCGGACGCTTGCGCGCGGCGGTGCCCAGTTCGACCGGCTCGCAGTACACCGCATCGTCGAAGTCGCGGGCATCCGCGCCATCGATCGTGATGAAGGGGACGTCGCGCAGGTCGATGCGGCCTTCCAGATCCTTCTTGCGAACGACGTCGGGCAGCTTGTCGGCGGCCCGCGTGGCGGCTTCCGAGAACTCGTGCGGCACGTCGAACTTGCGCACGGCAATCTCGATTTCCATGCCGGGATCATCGATCTCGCCCAGGATCTCGACCACCCTGCCCTGCGGCTGGCTGTGGCGCGTAGGCTGCGCAATGATCTCGACACTCACGACCTGACCGTGCCTGGCGCCATTGACGTCGGCGGGCGCGACCAGGATGTCGTGCTTGATGCGCTGGTCTTCCGGCGCGACCAGATCGAGTCCGCGCTCGTGCAGGAAGCGGCCGACCAGCCGATTCGTGCGACGCTCGATCACTTCGACGATCTGGCCATCGGGCTTGCCGCGATATTCTCCGGTCTGGCGAGCGAGCACGCGGTCGCCATGCAGCACCTTGAGCATTTCGCGCTGCGACAGGAACAGATCGGGGCCGCGATCGTCGCGAATCAGAAAGCCGAATCCATCCCGATGGCCTTGCACGCGACCGGCAATGAAATCGAGCTTGGAAGCCAGCAACAACACGCCCTTGCGATTCGGCATGAGCTGGCCATCGCGCTCCATGGCGCCGAGCCGGCGTTCATAGCCGACCCACGTGGATTCCCGCTCGACGCCAAGTCGCTCGGCCAATTCGGCCACGGACAGCGGAGCGTCCGCATCGCGCAGTGCCTGCAGAATGGTCTCGCGCGATGGGACATCGGGATCGAAGTCCGGGGGCGGAGATTGAAGGGGGGTTTTCTTATCGCTTCTGGTTGCCAAAGTCTGTGTTTCTCTTTAGAATGCCGCGCTTTGCTGCACAACACGCATTATGCACTTCAGCGCGATGCGCCGCACAGCAAAAATCAAAGACGTATTTTGCAGCACGGGCTTTCAAATCGGAAGTTTTCTGTTAAGATAGCGGTCTTGTTGGTTGATCTGCCTCCAAGCAGATACACCAAGCCCAGATGGCGGAATTGGTAGACGCACTAGTTTCAGGTACTAGCGATGAGAGTCGTGGAGGTTCGAGTCCTCTTCTGGGCACCACCATTCAAGTATCGCTGATCATGATCAGCGGTCGCAAGACAAGCCGGCGAAAGCCGGCTTTTTTGTTTTCTGTTTTGCTTTCCGGCGGGTTCCCGATGTCCCCGGCTTGAATCGCCGGATTCCCGGCATCGACGCCATCACCCTGGCCGCTCCCGCCTCGCGGATGCCGGCCTGCCAGCACCCTCGCGCGCACAGCCTGTGCGCATCCGACGTGTCGGATGCGCGCCCCTGTGCGTGCGCGGCCCGCGCTTGCGACACGCCAGGCATTCGCGCATTCACCGGGTCGGCGTCGCACCCCTGCAATCCACGAGACGGCCCGGCGTGATCTCCGTTATCGGCAAACACCGCGCCGCGATCCGTCGCCGCGCCTGGCATCGCGCCGAACAGACCATGACATTGACCATGTACAACGATCGTTTTACAATCGGTCCATGGATACACACGCCAAACTGCTCGCAGCCGCCGAACACCTCTTCGATCACCACGGGTTCTCCGCCACCGGCATGGACCGGCTTGCCGACGCGGCCGGCATGTCCAGTCGCACCCTTTATAAACACGGGGGCAGCAAATCCGAGCTGATCCTGGCGGTACTGGCCGAACGGGATCGCCGCTTCTTTGCCAGCATCCGCATCGACACCATGGATGGACTTTTCGACGCCCTGGAACACTGGCTGCGCGCCGACGGCGCGCGCGGGTGCCTCTTCCTGCGGGCGCTTGGCGACCTGGGTGCAGACAGCCCCGCTGTCCAGCAGGCCGTGACCGCGCACAAGACGCGCACCGCGGCGCTCATCGGCCGGATTGCCGCCACGCAGGCCCGGGCGGACAAGGCGCAGGAATTGGCTGAACACCTGATCCTTCTCTTCGAAGGCGCGACCGCGGCGGCGGTGTATCGGGGGATCGACGCGATTGCCAGCGCACGGCGCGCGGCGGCGGCACTCACGAGCCTGGCCCGCGCATGAGCCGGGACACGCGGCTGGTTGCCACCGGATTCGCGCTGATCGCGGTCTGCTATGGCTTTGCGCGCTTTGCCTACGGACTTTTTCTGCCTGCCATCGATGCCGAGCTCGACCTCCCCGCCACGCTGAGCGGGTGGATCGCCGGCAGCGCATTCCTCGGGTACGGCATCGCCATCCTGGCCGCGGCCAGCCTCACGGAACGCTGGGGCGCGCGCCCCGTCGCGCTGGCGGCCGCGCTGGTGGCGGCGGCGGGCATGATCGGCATCGCCACGGCCGACGGCAGCCTGTGGCTTGCGATATCGGTCCTGGTGGCGGGCTCCAGCACGGGCCTGGCCTCGCCGCCACTGGCCAGCGCGGTCGCAGCGAGCCTTCGGCCACGCCGCCAGGCGCGCGCCAACACCATCATCAATGCCGGCACCGGGGCAGGCGTCGTCCTGTCGGGCCCCGTCGCCCTGGTCCTCGCGGACCAGTGGCGGGTAGCCTTCCTTGCCTTTGCCGCCACCGCCCTGGCCATGGCCCTCGTGACAGCCCTCGTCGTGCCGGGGCGCACGCCGGCGCAGCCGCCCATCCGGCAAGGCCTGCCCCGCCTCACCGGCCCGCTGCGCAGCCTGATTCGGGCCGCCTTCCTGACCGGGCTCGCGAGCACCGCCGTGTGGTCGTTCGGCAGCGAACTGACCGCGCAACGCCTGGGCTGGACCACCGCCGAGGCCGGCCATCTGTGGATCGCCATCGGCGCGGCCGGCATCGTCGGTGCCGGCGCAGGCTGGCTGATCCATCGCTGCGGACTTGCCCTGGTGCACCGTGCGGGCCTGTTCGCGCTGGCCGCCGGCCTGCTCTGCATCGGCACGGCAGGCACGACGGCCGCGCTCACGCTGGCGGGTGGCGCCCTGTTCGGTGCCGCCTACATCGTGCTCACGGGGGCCTACCTGGTGTGGGGTGTCGAGGCGCTGCCCGCCCGCCCCGCCACGGGCCTGACCATCGGCTTTCTCGCGCTGGCCATTGGCCAGACGGCCGGCGCCCCGCTGTTCGCGGCGCTCTTGCACGCCGTGGGCGCGGGCGTGGCCACTGCCGCCTTTGCCGCGGTCGGGCTGGCCACTGCGTGGTGCATCCGACCGCCCGAGCGCCAAGCCGACGATGTATCCGACAGGGCTTTCATCTGAACAAAATCTGTGTATAATGCGCAGCTCTGACGCGAACAACGCGGCAGTGCCCAGATGGCGGAATTGGTAGACGCACTAGTTTCAGGTACTAGCGATGAGAGTCGTGGAGGTTCGAGTCCTCTTCTGGGCACCAAGAATTTCGACAGGCACAACGCCTGTTGGTGAAAAAACCCGCTGACGCGGGTTTTTTTTCGTCTGGCGCTTTGCGCCACGCAGTGGCGGGCGCCTGGCTGCGATACTGGTGCGGACATCCACCCACGCCATCCAGGACCGCCATGCTCGATCTGCTGATATCCGGCTGTACGCTGCCCGACGGGCGCACCGACATGGGCATCGGCATCCACAACGGTCACATCGCGCAGATCGCGCCAGGCTTGCGGGCGCCCGCGCACGAGACCTGCCAAGCCGATGGCCAGCTGGTCTGCACGCCTTTCATCGACGCGCACTTCCACATGGACTCGACCCTGTCCTACGGGTTGCCCCGCGTCAACCAGTCCGGCACGCTGCTGGAAGGCATCGCCCTGTGGGGCGAGCTCAAGCCCCAGCTCACGCAGGATGCCATCGTCGCGCGCGCACTGGCCTACTGCGACTGGGCCGTCGCGCGAGGGGTGCTGGCGATCCGCACGCACGTGGATGTCTGCGACCCTCGCCTTCTGGCGGTGGAGGCCTTGCTGCACGTGCGTGAACAGGTGCGGCCCTACCTGGACCTGCAACTGGTGGCGTTTCCCCAGGATGGCCTGCTGCGCTCGGCCGGCGCACACGACAACCTGGTGCGCGCCCTGGACATGGGCGTGGACGTGGTCGGCGGCATTCCGCACTTCGAGCGCACGATGGCCGAGGGCGCCGAGTCGGTGCGCATCCTGTGCGAGCTGGCGGCAGCGCGCGGCCTGCGGGTGGACATGCATTGCGACGAAAGCGACGACCCCATGTCCCGACATATCGAGACGCTGGCTGCGCAGACCCACCGGCTGGGCCTGCAAGGACGCGTGGCGGCCTCGCACGCCACCTCCATGCACTCGATGGACAACTACTACGTCTCCAAGCTGCTGCCGCTGCTGGCCGAGGCCGGCGTTGCCGTCATTGCCAATCCGCTCATCAACATCACCCTGCAGGGCCGGCACGACACCTATCCCAAGCGTCGCGGCATGACGCGCGTGCCCGAATTGCTGGCCGCCGGCGTGCCGGTGGCGTTCGGCCAGGACTGCGTGATGGACCCGTGGTACGCCCTCGGCTCGGCGGACATGCTGGACGTGGCCCACATGGGCCTGCACGTCGCCCAGATGACCTCGCGCGACGGCATGCAGGCGTGCTTTGACGCGGTCACCCGCGCGCCGGCCGCCATCCTGGGGCTGGATCACCTGGGCCTGGCGCTCGGCCAGCGGGCGGACCTGGTCTTGCTGCAGGCGCGCGACCCCATCGAAGCCCTGCGCCTGCGCCCTGCCCGCCTGGCCGTCTGGCGTGCGGGACGCCTGCTGGCAAGCACGCCCGCATCACGCCCCAACCTGCACCTGCCCGGCCGCCCCGCCGCCCCGAGCTTTCAGGCACCGTGACGAACCGGCCCACGCGCGGCGTGCTACGGTAGGCCCGTCACCGCACGCCCCCAGCCTCAGCCCAGACCATGTTCGCCTGCCGTCCACGCTTTCATCCGACCCGCCGCGCGGGCTTCCAGACCGCCCGGGTACGCGCGTGAGCACCGTCCAGGCGAGGTTCCGGCTGCGGCTGTACAAGGGCGCCCTGATCGCCATCGGGCCCGGCAAGGTGGCGCTGCTCGAGGCCGTCGCCAGCACCGGGTCGATCTCGGCGGCCGCCCGGGCCTGCGGCATGTCGTATCGCCGCGCCTGGCAGTTGATCGATGAGATGAACCAGGCCCTCAGGCAACCGGCCGTCGTCAGCGCAACCGGAGGCAGCCGTGGCGGCGGCTCGCAGGTGACGGCCACCGGCGAAGCCTTGCTGGCCCGCTACCGGGCCATCGAGGCCGCGGCCACGGCGGCGGCGGCGGCCGACATTGCCGCCCTGGGCGAGCTGCTGGCGCAGGACCCGCAAGACACGCCCGGCCAGGACGACCGAAGCGTCAGCGCCGTCTAGCCCGGGGCCTGGGTGTCCGAGCGATACCACGCGGGCCATGCATAGGGCAGTCCCGTGCAGGTCTGCTGCTCCAGATACGTTGCCAGCACGAAGCGGCTGCCGTCATACCGCCACTGCCCGAAAAACCCGCAGTCGGCCAGCCCGCGGCCCTTGCCCGTCACCGTCAGGGTGCCCGTCGACTCCTCGAGCCACGCCGCGGCGATCGACGGCGCCGAGGCCAGCACGCCGCTGCCTTCCGGCGCCGGCAACGCCAGGGCTGCCGCCTGCGCCGGCTGGTCACGCGGCGCCATGAACCCTACGTACATGTTCTGGTACGCGCCGCGCTGACATTCCAGCAGCACCAGCAACCGGGTCGTGTCGACGGCATGGACCGCATCGCGCGGGTCGGAAAGGCCCGCATCGCACGCATCGCCGATCGCCGCAGCCTGGGCGCGACGCACGGCCTGCGCCACCCCTGCCGGCACCGGGCCTCCTGGCACCGCGCGAGCCGGGACGACCGGCAGCGGCACCGCAGCACGCACGCGCTGCTCCGACAAGGGCCCCGTGCGCACCAGCGCGCCCGGCGTATCGAGCCTGCCTTGCGCGTCGTCCATGGCCAGCAGCACGGCGGTCAGCCCCGACAGCGACACGACGGGATCGTCCGCCGTCTCGCCCAGGTCCAGCGCATGGGCATCGAGCAGCTCGCCCAGAGCCCGCCTGGCATCATCGCCCTCCAGCGCAAGGTCGCTGTAATGGTTGCGCGTCGCGCCCACCTGCCAGGGCAGCGTCTGCAGCACGGTCGGCGCGCCATCGACGCGCAGGGACGCCGGCACGAGCGTGCCCACCGCCTCCATACGCAGGCTGATCGGCGTCGCCGGTCCGGCTTCGCGGGTGATGCGCAGCGTGTGGTCGGCGTCCTCCACCATGGCGCTGGCTTCGCAGCGCAGCGCGTTGTCGCACACCAGGAGCCAGTCGCGGATCTGCCGGTAGATCGGCGGCGCGCCCACGAGCGGGGCCAGCGCGGGCGGGGAAGCCGGGGCTGCGGCGGGTGGCGCGGTTGCCGACGCCGCCGTGGGCGAGGCCGACGTGGCGGGGGTGGTGGCGGGCGTGGTTGCTGCTGGGGTGGTTGCTGCTGGGGTGCTTGCTGTGGATGCGGCGCTGGTTGCCGCAGGTGCGACGAGGGCCGTTGCCGCGGCCATCACCATCCCGCCTGCTGCCATCCACGGGCCCAGCGCCCTCGCGCGCTGCTGCCATCCTGCCTGTCCCTGCCGCATGTGGATCCCCATCGCCGGAAAATCCGGATTATCCCGCAGCCGGCCCAGCCTGTGCGTCACAGTCCGTGTCGCCGCATGTGCAGGACCTGGGGTGGCAAAGCCAGCGGGCTGAGTGCGGACGACCCCGTCCGCTGAGGTCCCGGGATCGTCCTGATCCGTCGCGGCCTGCAGTGCGTGCAGAACGTCACACCGCATCTGGCGCACGCGTCAGCCCGGTGGCACACTGCATCGCAGATCGTCAGACCTGCCCACCCGCCCCCATCCCCACGGAACGCGCCTCATGCCCTCGCTTGCCGATTTTCCGATCACCCAGAAGTGGCCTGCCCAGCACCCGGATCGCCTGCAGTTGTATTCGCTGCCCACGCCCAACGGCGTGAAGGTGTCCATCATGCTGGAAGAAGTCGGCCTGCCCTACGAGGCGCACCGGGTCAGTTTCGATGATGACGAGCAGAACTCGCCCGCCTTCCTGTCGCTCAGCCCGAACAACAAGATCCCGGCGATCCTGGATCCCGACGGCCCGGACGGCAAGCCGCTGGGCCTGTTCGAGTCCGGCGCGATCCTGGTGTACCTGGCCGGCAAGACCGGCCAGCTGCTGCCACGCGACGTGGCGCAGCGCTACGAAACCCTGCAGTGGCTGATGTTCCAGATGGGCGGCGTCGGTCCCATGTTCGGCCAGCTTGGCTTTTTCAACGTCTTCGCGGGCAAGGAGTTCGAAGACAAGCGGCCGCGCGATCGCTACGCGGCCGAGGCCCGGCGGCTGCTCGGCGTCATCGATCAACGCCTTGCCGGGCGCGACTGGCTGATGGGCGATGCCTACACGATTGCCGACATTGCCGTCTTCCCGTGGATCCGCAACCTGGTCGGCTTCTACCAGGCGGGCCCCCTGGTCGGCTTCGACGATTTCGCGCAGGTGCAGCGCGTGCTGGCGGCATTCCTGGAACGGCCGGCCGTGCAGCGCGGCCTGACCATCCCGGCCGCGCCCACGCCGGGCTGACGGCACGGGCGACGACTGAGGCGATGGGTCAGGTGATGGGTCAGGCGATGACCCAGGTCATGAACCAGGTCACGGCCCAGGTCACGGCCCAGGTCACGGCCCAGGTCACGGCCCAGGTCACGGCCCAGGTCACTGCCCAGGTCATGACCCAGGTCACGGATCAGGTCATGGCCCAGATCATGGCTCAGGTAATGACTCAGCGAAGGCTCTGGTCATGACTCTGGCGATGGCTCACGCATGACTCAGGCATGACGCAGACGATCGCTCCGGCCATGACTCAGGTGATGACTCGCGTCACGGCTCGGGCGATGCCCCGGGCAGACCGACCTGCAACGGACGCGCCCCACGGCATGGCGCGCGCAGCCCGCCGCCATGCGGGTCAGGGTTGCGGGCCGGTCGCCACCGGTCGGCTGTCATCGCTGCTCCACGCGCTCCAGGACCCGGGGTACAGCTTCGCACCCGGCAGCCCGGCGTGCGTCATGGCCAGCAGATTGTGGCAGGCCGTGACGCCCGATCCACACTGGGCGATCATGGTCTGGGGCGTGCGCTCGCCCAGCACGCGCAGGAAATCGTCGCGCAACGCGGCCGCAGGCTTGAACCGGCCGTCAGCCCCGAGGTTGTCCGCGAACGGTCGGTTGACGGCGCCTGGAATGTGCCCACCTTTGGGATCGAGCGTCTCGCCGATGCCGGCGTAGCGACCGGCCGCCCGGGCATCGACCACCAGCGCTGCCCGCGAGTCCAGGTTCGCCACCACATCCGCCGTCTCCACCGTCCCGACGAGGCTCGGGCGAATCTCGAAGCGCGTCGGGGTGATCTGCGGCGCGTCCTGGCTCACCGGCAGTCCCTGTGCCTGCCACGCCTGCCAGCCGCCATCCAGCACGGCCACCGCCTCGTGGCCCAGCCAGCGCAGCAACCACCACAGGCGCGCGGCCATGGCGCCGCCCGCGGCGTCGTAGGCCACGACCTGATCGTTTGTGCCGATGCCGTGCGCGCCCAGCCAATCGGCCAGCGACTCGCGCGTGGGCAGCGGATGCCGGCCATTGCTGCCCGTCTTGGCCCCGGACATCACCTGTTCCAGATGCGCGTACACAGCACCCGGGATGTGGCCCTGATCGTATTGCGCCTGGCCTGCCTGGACGTCGACCAGGTCGAACCGGCAGTCGACGACGCGCCAGGATGGCGAGCCCGCCAGGTCCTCGACGCCAACCAGTGTGGTCTTCATGTACAACCTCGATGATGAAAGGGGAAAGAGTCTCGGGCATGCGGGCGCGGTCCGGCCGAACCCTGCATGCGCCCAGGGGCTGCAGTTCCGGCGCAGCGCGCGCCCCGGCCCGCAGTCATGCCGGGAATCGGCATCTTCCCATGGGTTGCCGAGCCCGGCAAAGCCCGCCAGCCATGGCAGGCCCGCGCTATGCTTGTCCTTGAACATGAGCTACGACCTTCTTGCCAACCTCAATGCCGGCGAGCGCGAGCGCCTGGGCCCAGGCTCGTGGATCCTGCGCGGCTTCGCGCTGCCCGACGTGGATGCCGTGCTGGCCGCCATCGCCACGGTGACCGACGCATCGCCGCCGCGCCACATGGTGACGCCTGGCGGACATGCGATGTCCGCGGCGCTGACCAACTGCGGGCCGCTGGGGTGGGTGTCCGATCGCCGCGGGTATCGCTACAGCGCCCTCGACCCGGTCACGGGTCAGCCCTGGCCTGCCATGCCCCCGGCCCTGCGCAAGCTGGCCGTCGAGGCCGCAGCGCAGGCGGGCTACCCGGGCTTTCGCCCGGATGCCTGCCTCGTGAATCACTACGCCGTCGGTGCCCGCATGGGACTGCACCAGGACAAGGACGAGCGCGACATCGCCGCGCCCATCGTGTCCGTGTCCCTCGGCATGGCGGCAACCTTCCTCTTCGGGGGCGAGGCGCGTGGTGACGCCACCCGGCGGGTGCGCCTGGAGCATGGCGACGTCGTCATCTGGGGCGGGGTCGACCGCCTGCGGTATCACGGCATCGCACCCGTGCGCGGCCACGCCCACCCGCAGTTGGGCGAACAACGCATCAACCTGACGTTCCGCACGGCAGCGTGGGATGAAGACGGGCCGCGCAGCTGACGCCAAGAGGCCGGCAGCAGCAAGGCGTCAGGAATGACTCGGTGAGGGTCATGCGCGACGAGGCCTGTCAGCCCAGCGGGACAACCACCCTCGGCTGGACAGGCATGGACAGCGCGGTCCTGGCCGCCCGCTCAGCCGCTGGCATTCACCCCACTGCGTGCGCCACGGCCGCGACCTGTAAAAGGACATGCACCGACAGATCCGCCCCGCTGCCTTCACAGCACCAGGCAGACCTCTGACTGTCACGCGTCATTTGCATGAACCTCTAGCGGACATGCAAGAGCAGGTCTGATCCTGCCGCCCACTCAGCCCGTGTCAGACGCTCGACGTCGCCGCCCCAGTTGCACGACGCTTTGCAGGACATGCGCAAGAAACAAGTCCGCCCCACCGCCCGCCCGGCCTCCAGCCGCCTCTGACTGTCGCGTCAGTTGCATGACCCGCCACTGGACATGCAGGAGCAAGTCCGCCCCGCCGCTCACTCAGCCTCGGCCGACCCCTGACTTTCGCGCGCCAGGTGCGCGACCATCTGCTGGACGTGCACGGGCAGGTCCGCGCCTGCCGCCACGCAGACCTGGAGGGCGCGCTGCGCCCAGCGGTCGGTCAGCGCCACGCGCCGAATGCCCGTCGCGCGTGCATGGCGCCGGGCGGCGGCCAGCGGGACGACGGCCACGCCCGTGCCACGGCCGACCACGTCGCAGATCGAGCCAAGGTTGTGCAGGCGCAGGCGGTAGTCGATCCGCGCCCCCAGCTGTCGCGCGTGCTGCGCCAGATGACCGTGCAGGGCACTGTGTGCACCCAGGCCGATGAACGGCTCGCCCAGCACGTCGGCCAGCGCCACGGACCGGCGCGCGGCCAGCGCGTGTTGCGGCGGCACGATGAGGACGAGCGGATCGGGTCGGAAATGCTGGCACGTCAGGCCGTGGGTGTCGACGGCGTCCGAGACGACACCGATATCGCACATGCCGTGGCGCAGCGCATCCACGATCTCGCTGCTGGCGCGTTCGGCCAGGTCCACGGCAATGCCTGGGTGCTGCGCGAGGAAGCGGCTCAGCACGGGTGGCAGGTGTTCGCTCAGCGCCGAGGTATTGCACAACATGCGTACGTGACCCCGCAGCCCGGCCCCGTACTCGCCAAGCTCGCCGTGCAACTGGGCCATCTGCGCCAGCACGCGCCGCGCGTGGTGCTGCAGCGTGTGGCCGGCAGGCGTCGCCGAGACCCCACGCCGTCCGCGCACCAGCAAGGGCGTACCCAGGTCGTCCTCCATGCCGCGCACGCGCTCGCTGGCCGAGGCCAGCGTCATGTGCGAGGCCTGGGCACCGGCCGTGATCGATCCGGTATCCAGGATGTTCGCGAAGAGCCGCAAGTCGGTCAGATCAAAACGCATGGCGCGACACTATCACGATCAGCCTCAGGATGCGCCTGAGTCACACCGCGCGCGATGCCGCATTGCGCGGGTGGTGCCACAAGCGGCACACTGGCGACGCCTTGCCCGCGCCAGTGTGCCGGGCTCGCACGCGTCGATGCCGGCGTCTCTCTTGGATCAGACACGCGTGACCGGGGTCGCCCTTGCCCCGCCATGCGCGACCGACCCGGCGTGGCCGGTCCGCCCGGACGCACCGGTCCCCGACCGAGGCTGACAGACCTTTTCGTGGCCATCCGGCCTGGAGTTTGCGCATGTCCGCCTTTCCCGAACTTGGCCTGACGCTGGTGGTGGTGGCCGCCGCCGTTTTCCTGCTGGCGGGCCTGGTCAAGGGCGTCGTCGGCCTGGGGCTGCCGACGGTGGCCATGGGGCTGCTCGCGTTGGTGGTGGCGCCGGCCGCAGCCGCCGCCATGCTGATCGTGCCATCGGTGGTCACCAACGTCTGGCAGATGCGGCCCTGGCCACGGGCGGTGCCGCTGATGCGTCGGCTTGCGCCGATGCAGGCGGGCGTGGTGGCGGGCACGCTGGGCGGTGCCGCGTGGCTGGGCCCGCCGGCCGGGACGTCGGCGCTGCTGGGGCTTGGCCTGGCCCTGATCGCCTATGCGGGCTGGAGCCTGCTCGGTGCGCGCCTGCGCGTGCCGCACGGCGCGCAGCGCTGGGCTGGCCCCTTGGTGGGCGTGATCACAGGGGTGGTCACCGCGGCGACGGGGGTGTTCGCGATCCCGGCGGTGCCCTATCTGCAGGCGATCGATCTGGAGCGCGACGACCTGATCCAGGCCATGGGGCTGTCCTTCACGGTGTCGACCCTGGCGCTTGCGGGCGGCTTGGCCAGCCAGGGCAGCTACAGCGGCGCCATGGCGATGCTGTCGCTGATGATGCTCGTGCCTGCGCTGGTCGGCATGCAGCTGGGGCAGGCGTTGCGCCAGCGCCTGTCACCGCAAGCGTTTCGCCTCGGATTCCTGAGCGCCCTGCTTCTGCTGGGCCTGCACCTGGTCTGGCAAGGCTGGCCTGCGGCCTGACGGACCGATGCGTGCGACGCTCAGCGCTTGTCCGCCGGTGGCGTGAAATCCGCCGACGCCACCCAAGCCCGCGGCCCTGCGCCGGTCTGCCCGACGCGATCGTCCGGGTTGAGCAGGCCACACTCGCGCAAGGACAGACAGCCGCACCCGATGCACGAGCTCAGGCCTTCCCGCAGACGCTCGAGCTCGGCAATGCGCGCATCGATGCGCGCACGCCACGGCGCGGCCAGGCGGGACCAGTCCTCACCGGTCGGAATGTGATCGGTGGGCAGGCGCCCCAGCGCATCGCCCACCTCGTCCAGCGACATGCCCAGGCGCTGGGCAAAGACCACGAAGGCCAGTCGCCGCAGCACCGAGCGGGGAAACCGGCGATGGCCGGAGCTGGCCCGTCGCGACGCGATGAGCCCGCGCGATTCGTAGTAGCGCAGCGCCGAGGCGGCGATCCCGGCGCGACGCGATACCTGCGAGATGGTCAGCAGGACCTCGGCGGGTTCCGCCGGGCGGCGAGCGGCGCTCACGCGGGCACCACGCCCAGGAAGGCGTCCAGGGCGGCGTCCACGCGCTGTGCCCAGGCCCCGGGTGCGAGCTGTTCGAAGGCCTCGCCGCCCCCATCGCGGCCCGACACCGCCACATCGGGGGCCAGATCGCGCAACATTTCCAGGCTGCGGGCCACGTCGGCCCGATCACGCGGGCTGGCGTGCGCGCCCAGGCACGGCGCGCACCAGCGGCCATCGGCACGGCGCACCAGCAGGGTTCCGGTGAACAGATAGCGCAGGCCATGGGCGCAGACCAGATGGCAGCTGCCACCCTCCCCCTGCCAGGGCGTCTGGATGCGGTGGGCCAAACCCACCTCTGCGCCCGCCTCGTCGTCACGGGCAGGAATGTGCACATCGCCCGCCGGATCACGCACGACGTGGGTGTACGACGTACCCTGACCCGTCGGGTGAGGCGCAGGTATCTGCCAGAGGTGGGGAAGCAGGAATCGCATGACGGCGTTCGTCGCTGGTTGCCAGGATGTGAGGTTGTACAACTTCAAGTCCACTTCAAGTCAACGCGGCTCGCGCAGCGGGACCAGCAGGCAGGCCCCGATGCCGACGACGAGTCCGGCAAGCACATCGAGCACATGATGCTGCCCGGTCGTCAGCGTGGCCAGCGCCATCGTCACGCACGCCAGCGCCCACGCGGCGCGCGGCCAGCCTGCCGCCACCAGGGGACGCAAGCCCGTCCACACCAGCACGGTCACGACCACGTGCATCGAGGGCACGAGATTGTAGGGACCATCGAATGCGCGCAAGGCGTCGTACAGCACGCGCCAGGGCATGCCCACCTCGGGACGCGGGCCCGCCATGGTCGTGGGATGGATCAGGAAGATGCTCAGGCAGACCCCCAGCCCCAGCAGCATGCGCAGGCCGAAACGGTCCAGGGCACGGCGTGCCGGCTGCAGCAGACAGGCCACGGGCACGAGCAGATTCAGGGCAAAGTACGGAATGATGGTCCATGGCCAGAACGGCAGCCGGGCATCGATCGGCAGGCTGACCACGTGCGCCGGACCTTGCGACGCCACCAGCAGCGTTGCGCGATAGCCGCCGATGAAGACCACGCCGATGACGGCGAGCCAGAGCAGCGCGCGGCGCCAGGGTGGCGCAGGCGATTCGCGCATCGTCATGGAGTCTCCGCCCAACGGCCCAGGGACCGGTATCATACCGGCGCCATGCCAGACACCACCGACACCCGGGTCCCCTCGCCGCACTGGACGCTGTTCGCGCACCAGGGCCACCTGCTCGTGACCGGCGGCGCCGACGAGACCTATGTGGTGGACGAAGCGGGCACGGTCGACGCCCAGGATCGGCTGCTCGCGGCCTGGCGCACGGGGGCCGTCACGATGGCCGATCTGCCCGCGTCGGCGCGGGCGGCAGCGCGCCAATTGCAGCGCCTGGGCGCCCTCGTGCCGGCGCGCGCCACCCTGCCTGCCCCCACCTGGGCCATTGCCTGGCTGGACACGCCCGACCCCGATCTGCAGCAGGCCCTGCAACAGCCCGGCCCGCTGGCCTGGGTCGAGGAGGCGGCAGACGCCGACGCCGTGCTGGTGATCCGCCGCCATGCCGACTGGCAGACGGCCCTGGCGGCCTACGCGGCCAATCCGCCGCGCGCGCCGCACCTCTTCCTGGACCTCGCGTACCACCACACGCTGTGCCTGGGTCCGTATGTGGTGCCGGGCGAAACCGCGTGCGTCGCCTGCCTGGGCGCTCGCATCGCGCATCGCTGGGGTGACGCGCCCGTGCCGGCGCTGCCCCGCACCGCGGCCGACACGGCGCTCGCGGCCGCCCTGATCCGCCAGCGCCTGACGCAGACGCTGCACACCAGCGACGGACCGGCCCACGCCGGCTGGCTGCCGCTGCTCGAGCGCAGCATCAGTCTCAACCTGCACACCCTGGTCAGCCAGCAGGCGCGCGTGTTCCGCCTGCCCTGGTGCGCGGTCTGCGCCAGCGACGCCGGACAGGTCCGCGCCGAACCGCTGCCCCTGCCATGGCTGGCCGGCGGCACGGCGCTATGATGACGCCACCCTAGCCCATCAGGCCCACCATGTACCGGCTCCCCGACGCTTTCGATACCCGCGCGCGCGATGTCACCCGCGCGGCCGCCGGGGGCGGCTCCACATCCACCACCTGCAGCAGCTGCTGCATCGTCACCGCGCTGGTCGGCACGATCGTGCCGGCGCAGTTGCTGGCGGGCGTGCGGCCAGCGCCGGCCGAAGCCGCCGGGCCGCGGCCCACGGCCGGCACCACGGCTGGCACCACCCCGGCACCGGATAAGCCCGCGCCCGCGTGGGTCTCGACCCCACCGAGCGTCCCCGCGACGCCCGGATCGTCCGTCGCCACGGCGTCTCCCCTCACCCCATCGGACAGGACACCCGCTGCGCCGCCCGACGTTCGGGAGTCGTCCGCCACCAGCGCCGGCGCGCCCGCCACGCCGGGATCGCCCGTCGCCACGGCGTCTCCCCCCGCCCCGTCGGACGCGACACCCGCTGCGCCTCCCGACGTTCGGGCGGCGTTCGCCGCCAGCGCCGGCGCGCCCGCCGGCGCGGCGCCCCCCGTGTCCACACGGCCGATGACGCGCCGGCAGCAGGTCGGGATCGGTGTCGTCGCCTTTCCGCTGACCGGCGTGGTGCTGGCTATGGCGCTGGCCATGGGCTTGGGCCCGTTCGCCTTCCTCGCGCTGGCCCTGCCGTTCGTGATCTTCGCCAAGGTCTATGAGCGCAACGGGCGCTCGCCGCGGCGCGGGCTGATCCAGGCCGGGGCGCTGCTGGTGGGCCTGGGTATCCTGATGCTGGCCGAGGCCCTGCTGTGGATGCAGGCAATAGGCATTCTCTGACCACGCCCGCGCGCCTGTCGCAAGCGCTGCTGCAACACGCAGCCCAGGGCCGTGCCGGGCTCGTGCCCGCCGTGCACGATGTGCCGGCACCGGCGTGCGAGCTGCCGGGCCTGGCCAACGCCGCCGTGCCGGCCGAGCCCAACCAGCCGTGGCAGACCGTGAGCGGCGCGGTGGGCGCCACGCCCGCCCAGGCACGCACGGCCGCGCTGGCCGAAGCGCTGGAACGCATGGCAGCCGCGCAGGCGCGCTTTGCCGTCACCGCACGGCGCGATCTGCCGGCCGAGCCACGCATCCTCGACACGGCCGATGCCTTCTTCACGGATGGCCAACGGGCGCAGGCCGGCTTTCCGTGGCCCACGGGCATCCACGGCGACGACCGGTTCGCCGAGGTCTTTCGACTGACCGACAACGCGCGCCACTGGGCACCCCAGGAATGCGTGGGCCTGGGTCCGCGCGTGGGCGAGCCGCGCATGCCGTCGACCTCGAGCGGACTGGCCGCGCATCGGGACGCTGCCGGGGGCCCGTGGCTTGCCTTGCTGCGCGCCGCCCAGGAGGTGCTGGAGCGTGATGCACTGACCGTGACGTGGCTGCACGGGCTGGGCGGACGTGAGATCCCGGTGCCGCGCGCCCTGGCCGATGCCGTCGCCCACCGTGGCGGCTGCGTCCACGCCTTCGATCTGACCCAGGTCTGGAACCCGCACCCCGTCATCGCCGTGGCCGGCAGCCTGCCGCAGGAAGGCCGGATGCGGCACTGCCTGGGCGTGGCGTGTCGCGCGGACCGCACCAGCGCCCTGACCAAGGCTGCCGAGGAATGGCAGCAGTCGCTGGCATTCGCGGGCCACGTGTGGCGCACCCGGGGGATGACGCTGCCCTCCGAGCCGCACGCGCTGCGCCAGTTCGATGAGCACGCCGCCTTCTATACGGTGCGCCCGACGCTGTGGGCGCAGACGGCTTTGATGGCGCATCGCCATCCTGCGTCGATGGCGGGCGATGCCGTGCCGGCGGCGCCCGGCGCCACACGCGCCGAGCCAGCGCCCGCCGCATCCGCAGGCATCCAGAACCGTCTCGACGCCCCGCTGCCGCCCGGATCCGCAGACACGGCACGCCGTCTGCTGCACATCGAAAATGTCCCGACAATTCCCGTGTCGACCCATCCGGCCGCCCTCGATGAGGGCGCGGACAGCGCCCGGCTTCTGCACGCCCTGGTGCAGACCCTGGCGGCGGCGGGCATCGACCTCTTCTACCGCGAGCTGACGCCGCCGGACGTGGCGCAGACCGGCCTGCGGGTGATGCGCGTGATCGCGCCGGCGCTGGCCAGCCTGCATGCGGACGAACGGGCGCCGTTCCTCGGCGGGCGCTGCGCCGACGTGGCCTGGCGGTATCCGGGCGCCACCTCGCACACGCCCTTCCCCAACCCGCTGCCCCATCCGCTGGGCTGACCCGCATGATCGATCCGCCTGACGACGACCCCGCGCCTCTGTTCCGCCTCTTCTGGGACAACGGCAGCATCACCCCGGCGCGCGAACTGCGCCTGGGCGAAGCCATCGGCATCGACGCCGTGCAGGCCGGCGCGCCGCCCAGACCCCGATACAACGCCGGGCCGTGGTTGCTGCCGCCGCCCGCATCCGAGGTCACCGCGCTCTGGCGCCAGCGCCACAGCCAGCGGGTGTTCGGTCCTGCGGGCCTGACCGTGCAACAGGTCGCCGAACTGCTGGCGCCGCTGGCCAGCCACGCGCCGCACGGCGATGCCCCTGCGCGCCGCCTGCTGCCCTCGGGCGGCGCGAAGTATCCGGTACTGACATATGCCGCGGTGCTGCGCATGCCGCACGCGCCCGCGCTGGAGGGGCGCCTGGCCTGGTACGACCCGGACGCGCACGCCTTGGTGCCGCTCGATCCGCTGCCGGACTGGACGGCGCTGGCCACGCACCTGGGCGTGGACTGGCCCGACCCGCCCGCCCTGGTGCTGATGTTCGTGCTCGAGGGCGCGGGCAGCCTGGCCAAGTATGGCGAACGGGGCGGGCGCTTCCTGCTGATCGAGACCGGCATCGCCCTGGCAGCGGTCCAGCTGGAGGCCACGCGGCTGGGCCTGGCCACCGTGCCCGTGGCCTCGTACCGCGATGCCGCCCTGCAGGCACTGACCGGCCTGCCGCCCCCCACGCACGCCGTGGCGCTGGCCCTTGCCGTGGGGGCGCCAGGCGGCTAGCGCGGCCTGCCCTATACTGGCGCCCCCGTCCTGCTCCGGAGTCGACCACCATGAAGTTCAAGATGGCCCAGAATTCCATCTTCGCCATCCTGCTGCGCTCGCCCTGGTGGATCAGCGGCGGCATCACGGCGTTCCTGCTCTTCACCGCCAAGGTCGTGCCCAACCCGGCCATCGCCGCCATCCTGCTCTTTGGTGCGATCCCCTTCCTGGTGGTGGCCTGCATCTCGGGCTGGAAGCGGCGCAACGTGCCCTCGAATGCGCGCGTCGAGCGCGTCACCGAGGCCGTGCGCGCCATGAGCTGGAAGACGTTCAGCGACGAGTTGGCACGCGGCTTTCACGAGGACGGTTGCGGTGTGACGCGGGTCGAGGCGGGCGCGGTCGACTTCAGCCTGAATCGCCACAACCGGGCCGCCGTGGTCAGCGCCCGCCGCTGGAAAGCCAGCCAGGTCGGCGTGCCCCCCCTGCGCGATCTGCACGCCGCCTGTGAAGCGCGCGACGCCCATGAGGGCATCTTCGTGACGACGGGCGAGATCACGGAGCAGGCCGCCGAGTACGCCCGCAACCATCGCATCCAGTTCCTGACGCCGCCCGAAATGGCGCGGCTGATGCGCTGGCTGTAGGCGCCAATCCAGAGACACCCCAGCGCGGCCGGGGCGCCGCACCCCACGGTGTGGCGCCCCGACGCCGGCTCTCCCCCGCAGGACCCGGCATTTCCGTGCTTCCGTTTTGTGTTGGCCCAGACGCTCGCTCCCGTTTCTTGTCACGATTTGTAAGTGCAATGTTATTACATTACTATAACGGTTTCGCAGTTCCCTCGTCATCGCCACCTCATGTCGTCACCCACGCTATCTCATCGCCTCGTCAGCATCGACGCCCTGCGCGGGCTGGTCATGCTCATCATGCTGCTGGACCACGTCCGCGAAACCTTCTATCTGCATCATCAGGTCGGTGACCCGATGGACGTGGCCAACACGCCACCCGAACTCTTCTTCAGCCGCCTCGCCGCCCACGTCTGCGCGCCGGCCTTCATCTTCCTGACGGGGCTCTCGGCCTGGCTGTACGGGCAGAAATCCGGCAGCCGCGGGGACACCGCGCGTTTCCTGCTGACGCGCGGCATCTTCCTGGTCGTGCTGGAGGTCACGCTGGTCAATTTCGCGTGGACCTTCTCGTTTCCGCCGACCCTGGTCTACCTGCAGGTCATCTGGGTCATCGGCCTGAGCATGATCGCGCTGGCCGCCCTGCTGTGGCTGCCGCGCGCCGCGCTCATCGCTGTCGGGGTGCTGATCGTCGCCGGCCACAACGCGCTCGATGCCGTGCATTTCCCGGTGGGCACCGCCCTGCACGTGCCCTGGGCAGTGCTGCATGACCGCGGCTGGATCGAGCTGGGCGAGGCCATGCGCCTGCGCACGTCCTACCCATGGCTGCCGTGGATTGGCGTGATTGCGCTGGGCTACGCGGCGGGTCCGTGGTTCGCCCCGGGCGTGCAGGCCGTGTGGCGCCAGCGCCGGCTGTGGGGCATTGGCGCAGGCGCCATCATCGCCTTCGTCGCGCTGCGCGCGCTCAATGGCTACGGCCAGCAGCAGGCCTGGATCGCGGGCGACACCGCGCTGCAGACCTTCATGAGCTTCATCAACATCACCAAGTACCCGCCGTCGCTGTTCTTCCTGCTGCTGACGCTGGGCATCACCCTGTGGCTGCTGGCCGCGCTCGAGCGCGTGCGGCCGTCGGCGGGCTGGCTGCAGGCGCTGCGCGGCTACGGCGCCGCACCGATGTTCTTCTACCTGCTGCACCTGTACGTGCTCAAGCTGCTGTATCTGGCCGCCGTCGCGATCTGGGGCCTGAACCAGGGCAAGTACTTCGGCTTTGCCACGATGACGGGCATCTGGCTGTGCACCGTGCTGCTCGGGATCGCGCTGTACTGGCCCGTGCGCGCCTTCGGCAACCTGAAGGCACGCCGTCGCGACATCACCTGGCTCAAGTACCTGTGATGCGCACCCTCGACCCTTCGACCCCCGACGCCTGGCGCGACATCGGACCGGCACGCGCGGCGGCGCCCGTTGCCAATCGGCTGGATGACGCCCCCGGGCCTGCCCGGCAGCAGGCCGCTTCCCGGATCGGCCGGACGCGCGATGTCGTGCGCCGCCTCGCCGCGGCCACGCTGCCCGGCATGCTGATCGCGCCCGTCGCCCCTGCACTGGCCGCCGACGCCGCCGTCCTGTATGGCGTCCTCGACGTGGGCGTCAGCCTGGAGCGCAGCAGCGATCAGGCGACCGTCATCGGACTGGCCAGTGGCACGCAATCCGGCTCGCGCTGGGGCGTGCGCGGCGGCCAGGATCTTGGCCAGGGCCTGCGGGCCAACTACCAGCTCGAAGGCGGCGTCGCCGTGGGCACCGGCCGCGCGGCGCAGGGTGGGCGGCTCTTCGGACGGCTCGCCTGGGCGGGTCTGTCCGCGCCCCTGGGCGAGCTGCGCCTGGGTCGCCAGGCCTCCCCCGCCTCCAACGCCCTGTACGCGTTCGATGCGTTTTCCGCGTCGTACCTGAACGCCGGGGCGCAGACCGCACTGCTGCCCTTCGCCACGCATCGCGTGGACAACATGGCGATAGTCACCACCCCCGCGGGCACAGCCTGGCAGGCCAGTGCGGGCTACAGCCATTCGGCCCGCAACAACGCGGGCGACGCGCCGGGCAGTCGCGTGTGGAGCACGGCCCTGGGTTACGACGCCAAGCCCTGGGCGATGGTCGTCACGGCCGAACGCGTGCACTGGGGCGCGGCGTCGACCCAGGCGGCCGGCATGCGCGCGAGCGGCGCCAACCAGGCCCCGCTCGGCCTGGCCGCTGCCGTGCGCTGGACGGGTGACCGCGTCACGGCCTACGGCGCGGCCGCGTGGACGCGCCACGGTGCGCTGGTGCCGGAGTCCCCCTCGCCAGGCCAGTTCGCCTACTTTGCGGACAGCGCGGTGCTGGGGCTGATGCTGGGTGCGGACTGGGCCGTGGGCCCTGGCCGTCTCATGACGTCCTGGCAGGCCAGCCTGCCGCGTGACGGGGGCAGCCTGCAGCGCCGGGATGCGACCCGCACCCAGCACGTGGTCTCGCTGGGCTACAACCTGCCGCTATCGAAGCGAACCGCCGTCTATGGTGCGGCAGCCCAGTTCCTGGGCAGTTGGACCGACAAGGACTGGCGCGCTACGCAGATGGCCGTGGGCGTGCGACACCGGTTCTGAGCGGGGCGGTACGCGGGCCTTGGCCCGCGCACGCCCGCAGGCTCACGGCACGAAGAAGTAATTCGCCAGGTGGAAGAACACCGGCGCGGCGAAGGTGACCGAGTCCATCCGGTCCAGCGCGCCGCCATGGCCCTGGATCATGTGGCCCCAGTCCTTGGCGCCCATGGACCGCTTGACGGCCGACAGGACCAGCCCGCCGCAGAAGCCGGCCAGCACGATGGCCAGGGCCATGCCCGCGGCCTGCCAGGGCGTGAAGGGCGTGATGCCGTACAGCCCCGCCCCGATGGCCGTGGCCGTCAGGCCCCCGCCGATGAAGCCTTCCCAGGTCTTGTTGGGGCTGACGACCGGGGCGATCTTGTGCTTGCCCAGCAGCTTGCCGAAGACGTACTGCAGCACGTCGCTCAGTTGCACCACGGCCACCAGGAAGAACAGCAGCAGCACGCCCTGGCCTTCGTAGCCTGGGATCTTCAGCAGCAACAGCGCCGGCGCATGGCTGATGCAATACACCGTCAGCATCAGCGCCCACTGCACCTTCGCCGTGCGCGTCAGGAAATCGTCGGTGTCGTGCTTGAGCACCGCCAGCACCGGCAACAGCAGGAACGCATAGACCGGAATGGCGATGGAAAAGAGCGTCTGCCAGTCCACGCCGATCAGGATGTACTGCAGCGGCAGGAAGATGTAGAAGGCAAAGGCCAGCGCGGTGTGGTCGGCCGGTCGCGTCGGCGTGAGCGAGATGAACTCGCGCAGGCAGTAGAAGGACGTCAGCGCAAACAGCACCAGCGTCACCGTCTTGCCGAACACGAAGGCGATGGCAAAGATCGCCACCATGCCCCACCACGCCCGGATGCGCGCGTTCAGGTTGTCCACGGTGGCGCGGCCATCCGGGCTGCTCGCCCGATGCGCCAGTACGCGGCCGATCACCGAGGCCACGGCCAACAGCACCACCAGCCCCCCGAACAGGGTCAGCAAAGTCGAATCCATGAAATCCTCAGGCCAGGGCGATCACGGCGTCGCGGGCGCGCGCCAGAAAGCTCGTCTTGTCTTCGCCAAGCTCGAGCCGCAACGGGGCGCCAAAGCGCACGCGGCATGAAATGGGCACGGGCAGGAACGCGCCGCGCGGAAACGCGCGGGCGAGGTTCTCCAGATAGACGGGGACGAGTTCGGCACCGGGATGGCGCTCGGCCAGCCGGAAGAGGCCGGATTTGAACGCGCCAGGCAGCGCGTCGCTGCCGCGCGTGCCTTCCGGAAAGATGATCAGCGAGTGGCCGCGACCGAGCTCGGCCTCGAGCGGCGCCAGCGGGTCCTCGCCAGTGGCCGAGCCCGTGCGGTTGACCAGGACGGAATTGAGCAGACCGATCGCGATGCTGCGGCGAAACTTGTCCTTGCCCCAGTAATCGGCGGCCGCCACGGGATGCGTGGCTTGACGATAGGGCTTGGGAATCGCCGCCCACATCAGCACGGTGTCCAGATGGCTGCCGTGATTGGCAAAGTAGATGCGCTGCTGCGGACCCGGCTCGCAGCCCACCCATTCGGGATGGCCGCCCACCAGGAAGCGCGACAGCCCGACCAGCGCGGTGTCGATCATGGCCGCCCCCGCAGGCCATCGGCCAGGCGAATGATGCGGCGGGCGCAGGTCCAGGCGGTGCCGATCACGATGATGGCCAGCACCACCCATGGCACATGGTGGGTCGTGCCGAACACGGCTTCGGCCCACGCCAGCAAGGCGCCGATCGTGAGCGCGGCCATGCGCTGGGGCTTGGCCATCGGCCCGCGAAAGTCCTGGCCCAGGCCCAGCGAGGCGCCGAACGCGCGCAGGTAGGCGGTCAAGACGGCCAGGAGCGCGGCGATGAAACCGATCTCGGGCGCGCCCGCGGCATAGCCAAAGCCGATCAGAAAGAGGCTGTCCTCCACCCGATCCGGAATCTCGTTGAACAGCGCGCCGGTGGGCGAGCCGCGGCCGCCTTCGACGGCGACCATGCCATCGAGCAGGTTGCAGAGCAGGCGCAGCTGCACGCAGACGGCGCCAAGGATGAAGAGCCACGCATGCAGCGGGGCGTACGCGAAGGCCAGGCCACCGATGGCGGCAAAGCCGATGCCCGCGGCGGAAATGCCGTTGGGCGTGGCGGGCGTCTTGAGCAAGGCGCTGGCCAGTCCCTGGGCCCAGCGCGTGCCGCGCGAGGCAAGCGGACGGCGGTCTGCTGCGGTATCCGGATGCTTATGTGCACTCATGGGCGCGGTTTTTCCCGGTAACGATCGAGCACCGATAGTAAAGGACTCTGCCCAAGCCTGCGTTGTCACGGCACGCCGCGCGCCACCGGCCGGACCCGGCACGCGTCGGCGCGCCCGCCGTCACGCGCGGCGTCGCGACCCGACAGGCACCGCGATCGTGGCCAGACAGCGGTCAGCGACCGTGGCCCATGGCCGTCACCGACCGGGCGGGCCGACCGCCGCCGGCCCAGCCATCACGTGACCCGATGAAGCGTTCCCGAGCCGGGCCCCGCGGATCGCGAGGCGCGGCTGCTTCAGGCAGCGCCAGTATCCGATGCCTGCAGCGCCTCGCCGGTCGCGTAGTAATGGCCGCCTGCCACGTGGTGCAGGCTGCGCCATGCGGGATCGGCGCGCTCGAAATGCCAGCGGCCGTTGGCGAAGGCGCGCGTGTCCGCCCAGGCGGCAGTCACGACGCCGATGAAAAGATCGTAGGTCGCCTGCTGGTGCGGCTCGGGCACGAGATCGCACGCGAGCCACGCCGAGCAGCCCGCCACCATCGGCAGGTCCAGGCCCGGCTGCTCGAAGAGGACGACGCCGGCCCGCTCGAGCTTGTCCGGCATGTCCTTCAGCGAATGCGATCCCACGGCCTGCGTCTGATCGAGCAAGGCCACCGTCGGCACCTGGATGACGAACCGGCCGCTGCCCTCGACGAGCTCGCGCGTCTTCGTGGTCTTGTCCAGCACCACGGTCAGCTTGGGCGGCGCAAAGTCCAGCACGCACGCCCAGGCCGCGGCCATGACGTCCGTCACGCCCGCGTGTCGTGCGGAGACCAGCACGGTCGGGCCGTGATTGAGCAGGCGATAGGCTTTGGCAAGGTCAACGGGGGCGATCGGATCCATGGCGGGCATACGCGAGGCGAAAAGGAACACCGATTCTATGCCGTGGTGGCGCGGCACCGCAGCGCCCGCCTGCCCCTCCCCGCATCAGGCTGCGGGGCGTGCCGGTGCCGGCCGGCGCGTCGTTGACCGCCGGCGCCATGGCGAGCCAGCTCGGCCAAGCGGTGGGCACGCGCAGGGAACCTGGGCGCTGCCCCGCTGATTCCTGCCGGCCTGTCGCCTTACACCATGCCGCCATTGGCACGCAGGATCTGGCCATGCACCCAGGCCCCGTCCGGGCCGGCCAGGAAGGCCGCCACGCCGGCAATGTCCTGCGGCGTGCCCAGGCGCTCGAGCGGCGCCATCTGCGCGATCGCCTGCACCTGCTCCGGCGTCTTGCCCGCCATGAACAGGGCTGTGCCGACCGGGCCCGGCGCGATGGCGTTGACGGTGATGCCGCGCCCACGCACTTCGTTGGCGAGCACCCGCACCAACCCCTCGACGCCGGCCTTGGCCGCAATGTAGGGACCATAGCCCGGGAAGGCCTTGCCGATGACGCTGGTCGACAGGGCGATCACGCGCCCGCCGACGCGCACCCGCGCGGCGGCCTCGCCCAGGACCAGGAAGGCGCCCCGAAGGTTGGTGGCGATCACCGCATCGAAGGCGGCCAGGCTGGCCGGCGCGATGGGGGCCATGGGCATGATGCCGGCACTGTGCACGACCACATCCAGGCCACCGAATGCCCGCGCGGCCTGATCGAACAAGGCCGCCACGGCCTGCGGATCCGCCACGTCGGCGCGCACGGCCAGCGCGCGCCCGCCCGCGGCGATGATGGTGTCCACGGTGTCCTGCGCCGCCGCCGCGTCGCCTGCATAGTTGACGACCACGGCAAAACCGTCCGCGGCCAGGCGGATGGCGATGGCCTGCCCGATGCCGCGCGACGCGCCCGTCACGAGCGCGATTCGACCGGCGCCCGCGTCGCCTGCCGCATCCGTGCGGGTGTGGGTCTGCTGTTCCGGCAGGGAGGATGGGGTGCTCGGGGTCGGGTCCGACATGGAAACGGAAGACATGGTGGCTTGCTCCAGAAAATCGATGTCGACCAGTGTGGCCGTTATCTGCCCTTGGATAAATGCTGGTAGATTGGCTTCACCATTCCAAATCCGACAACAATCCATGGACCGACTGGATACGCTCGAGCTTTTCACCCGCATCGTGGCCACCGGCAGCTTCACGCAGGCGGCAGGCGCCATGGGCATCCCGCGCGCGACGGCATCGCATGCCATCAAGGCCCTGGAGGCCAGGCTGGGCGCGCGTCTGCTCGAGCGCAGCACGCGGCACGTGCGGCCCACGCTGGATGGCCAGGCCTATCACGAGCGCTGTCTGCGGGTGCTTGCGGAACTGCGCGATGCCGAAAGCGCCCTGCGGCCTGTGGGCCAGCCGCGCGGCCACCTGCGCGTGGACATGCACGGCACGCACGCCACGCATGTCGTGCTGCCCGCCCTGCCCGACTTCCACGCGCGCTATCCCGATATCGCGCTGACCGTCAGCACGGGCGACCGGCTGGTGGACCTGCTGCGCGAAGGGGTGGACTGCGTGGTGCGCGCCGGCACGCCGCGCGACCCCGGCCTGGTCGCGCGCCGACTGGCCCTGATGCCCCAGGTGCTGTGCGCCAGTCCGGCTTACCTCGCGCGCGCGGGCACGCCGACCCACCCCGACGCGCTCGCAAGCCATCAGATGGTCCGGTTCTTCGCGGCGAGCGGCGCATCGGATTACCCGCTGGTACTGACCATCGATGGCGCCGAGCGACGCTTTGCGCCCTCGGGCTGGATCGCGGTGGACGATGCCGAGAGCTACGTCGCCTGCGGCCTGGCCGGTGCCGGACTGATCCAGCTGCCGGCCTTTCACATCGCCCATGCGCTGGAACAGGGGCATCTGGTGCCCCTGCTGGCGGCGTGGCCAAGCCCGCCCATGCCCTTGTCGGTGATGTACCCTTACCACCGCCAGATGGCCCCGCGCGTGCGGGTGTTCGTGGACTGGCTCGTGCAGCGGTATGCCGAGGTGTTCGGCCCCGCCCCTGCTGACCCGATCACGACCTGATCCCTGACTTTTCCGTCTCCTGCCCCGCATGTCCCGCCCCCCCGATCCCGACCCGAGCGCCGCCCACGATCACGGCCATCACGACGACCATGCCCACGAGCACGGGGCCACGCCTGCGGCGCCGTCCGGGCCTGGTGCCAGTGGACGGCCCCCTGCGCCACCCGCCACGCCGGCGACCGGGCACGCGCACGCCCATGCGCACGAACCCGCCGGGTCGCGGCCCCGGCCCACGCCCAGCGAGCCTGCCCCGCACGATCACGGCCATGGCGGGGGCGAGCACAGCCATGCGCACAGCCACGCGCAGGTCGTGACCTCGTCCAACGAGCGCCGGATCCGGTTCGTCTTCATCATCACGGCGGGCTATGCGCTGATCCAGGCGGTCGGTGGCTGGCTGTCGGGTTCGCTCGCGCTGATCGCCGACGCGGGGCACATGGTGTCGGACGCCGCCGCCCTGCTCCTCGCGCTGATCGCCTACCGCATCGCGCGCCGGCCGGCCGATGGCACGCGGACCTACGGCTTTCATCGCGTGCGCGTTCTTGCAGCCCTGGCCAACGGGGCGTCGCTGCTGCTGCTGGTGGTGTGGATCGCCTGGGAGGCCGCCAAGCGGCTGCACACACCCACCGACGTCCTGGCCGGCCCCATGCTGGCGGTCGCCGTCGTCGGTCTGATCGTGAACATCGCGGGCGCCTATGTGCTGTGGTCCGGCAACCGGGGCGACGCCAACCTCAAGGGGGCGCTGCTGCACGTCATTGGCGACCTGCTCGGTTCGGTGGGCGCCATCGCGGCGGCCATCGGCATCATGATGACCGGCTGGACGATCCTGGATCCGCTGCTGTCGGTGCTTGTGGCGGCGCTCGTGGTTCGCTCGGCCTGGGGCCTGGTCAAGGATGCCATCCGGGTGCTGCTGCAGGCCGTGCCACGCGGGGTGGATGCGCGCGAGGCCGAGCAGGAACTGGCCCGGCTGCCCGGCGTAGCCGAGGCCGGCCACTTCCACGCCTGGACGTTGACCGACGAATCCAGTGTCGCCACCGTCCACGTCACGCCCGCTCCGGGTGCCGACCCGCTTGCCCTGCCCGCGCGCGTGGCCGAAGCCCTGCGGGCGCGCTACGCCATCGACCATGTCACCGTGCAGGTCGATCCGCCGGGCCAGTTGCAAGCCCTGCACGAATGAATGACGCGGGGCGGCTTGGCCGCCCCGCGCCGGTCATCGGGCCAGGCGCATGCCCCCGCGCTCAGCCATCGACCTGACGATACGGTTCCTCGAAGGGCCGGAAGTCGTGCTCGGCCAGGGCATCCGCCGTCCAGGCCTGCACGCCCGGCAGCGCCAGCACGCGATCCGCATACCGTTGCGCCTCCGGGTGCAGGGGCACGGCATAGGTCCGCAGCCGGCTGGCCACGGGCGCGAAGAACGCGTCAGCGATGCTGAAGGCGCCAAACAGCAGCGGCCCGCCATGCGCCTGCAGCATCGACAGCCAGAGCTGCTCGATGCGACGCACATCGGCCACGACCTCCGGGCGTTCCCGCAGCACACGCTGGCCGACCTCGGGCAGGCTGGCCTCGATGTTCAACGGAAAGTGCGAACGCAAGGCGCCGAATCCGCTGTGCATGTCGGCACAGACGGCACGCGCCAGGGCGCGGGCGCGGACGTCGGCGGGCCACAGCTGGCGACGCGGATGGCGCTCGGCCAGGTACTCGGCAATGGCCAGGGAATCCCAGATGCGCAGGCCGTCGTCCTCCAGCACCGGCACGGTGCCGGCGGGCGACAGGCTCGTCGCGCGCCGCTTGAACTCGGACTGCGGGTCGAAGGCGTCGAATCGCACCCATTCCTCCAGGAACGGGATGCCGGCCTGGCGCATCAGCACCCAGGGGCGCATCGACCATGACGAGTAGTTCTTGTTGCCGATATACAGCGTGAGCACGGAATGACCTCGAGTCAGGACGGGCAGGCGCAGCCCGCAAATGATGGTACACCGACCAGGCCCGAGATTTCACGCGCAGACAACGGATGGGGTCGGGGCGCGGCGAGGTCGGGTTGGTGGCGGTGTTGGTGGGGGTGGCGTGTCAGTGGCGGTGTTGGCGGCGTGTCGGTGCCGGATCAACGCATGGCGGTGTCGATTCAGCGCGCAGGCTCGTCGTCCCCGCAAGGCAAGCCGGCCGCCTCGCCCGCGTGATCACTGCACAGGCCATACAGCACCAGTGCGCGATCCAGCAAGCGGAACCCGCCGTCCTGCGCGACCCGGCGCTGGGCATCGTCCATGCCGGGATCCTGGAACTCCTGCACCCGCCCGCACACGGTACAGACGAGATGGTCGTGATGCTGACCGTCGTCCAGTTCGTAGAAGCACTTGCCCGCCTGGAAGCGGACCTGGCGCAGCAGGCCCGCCTGCTCCAGCTCGGCCAGCACGCGGTAGACGGTGGCCATGCCTGCGTCCACGTCACGCTCCATCAGGCCGCGGTAGACGTCGTCGGCATTCAGGTGCCGCCCGCCCTCACCGAACATATCGAGGATGTGCAGGCGCGGCAGGGTCGCCTTCAGGCCGACACGGCGCAGGGGGAAAGTGGCAGGCATGTCTGTCGTCAGGGCACCAGGTTCGAACCTTTGTTTGTATCCGCCGATGCACGTCGACAATGGCGGGAACAGAGGCCGATATACCCCTCAGCAGGCCGCGACGACGTCCTCGCACGCCGGCCGGGCGCGCCGCCGCACATAGGGCAGCAGGCTCAACAGGCCCGCGGTGGCCATGGCCGCCCCGATCCACAGCGGTGCGCGCAAGCCCATCCCCGCATCGATGGCGGCGCCGCCGGCCCAGGTCCCGGCCGCCAGGCCGAACGTGATGACCGAGGCGTGCAGCGTGTTGACCAGCGGACCGGGCTCGGAGGCGCGCATCACGCGGGCCACCATGGCGGGGTTGAGCGCCACCCCGGTCAGGCCGATCGCCATGAAGGCCAGCAGGCTGCCCACGACGTTGTCCGCAAGCAGGGCGAAGGCCGCCAGCGCCACCGCCAGCACGGCCAGGCCGATGCCCAGCACGCGCATCGTGTGCGCATCGGCGTACCGGCCCACGACGATGTTGCCCGCGACGTTGGCCAGGCCATACAGCACCAGCAAGGCGGGCACGGCGGCGGATGGCAGGCCCGTGACCTGGACGAAGATCGGCGCGAAGTAGCTGAATGCGGTGAACGCCGCACCGATGATCAGGCCGCTGGTGATGTAGGCGGCCCAAAGACCGCGCCGCCAGACCGCGGACACATGGTCGGCCAGGCGCGTCACGCCTTCCTGCGAGGACGCCGGTACGCGCCAGGCCACCAGCAGCGTGCACGCCAGCGCCAGCGCCGTCACGGCCCAGAAGCTGACGCGCCAGCCGGCCCCCTGGGCGATGAGGGTCGTGGCAGGCACGCCGAACACCGGCGACAGCATCAGCCCGCCGAGCACCACCGAGGCCGCGCGCCCGCGCACGCCGGGCGCCACCAGCGTGGCGCAGATCGTGAGGGCAAGGCCGATGCAGGCCGCACTGGCCACGCCCATCAGAATGCGCGCGGTGGCCATGGCCGCGTAGGACTGCGCCCCGGCCGCAAACGCGCTGGCCACGACATACGCGCCGAGCAGTCCCATCAGCGCGCGCTTGGGCGACCACCCCATGGCCAGTGCGGCCACGGTGACCACCGGGCCGCCCAGCGCCATGCCCAGCGCATACCAGGAGATCAGGTTGCCGACCTCGCCAAGGCTGACATCCAGCGCTTGCGCGAGCGCCGGCATCATGCCGGCCACCATGAATTCGGCGGTGGTGAGGGCGAAGATGGTCAGGCCCAACAAATGGACGACGGGGGGGACAGGAGACTTACGCATGATTCATGAACGATGAGGAAAGGCGATGACGACCGCGCACATCACGGACGATGCAGATTTCAAAGAAAGCTCATTGTCCAGGATTGACGCACTCGCTGGGAAACGAGTAATTTGGAACTTACCGTCAAACTTTCCTTGACCTCCATGACTCGCACCCCGCCCGGTACCCGTTCCCTGCGCACCTTCGTCGCCGCAGCCCGGCATTGCCACTTCACGCGAGCCGCGCAGGAAGTCGGCCTCACGCCGGCCGCCGTCAGCCATCAGGTCAAGGAAATCGAGGACCAGCTCGGCTTTCCCCTGTTCACCCGCGGCCGGCAGATCGCGCTCACGCCCGCGGGCGCCGCGTGGTTCGAAGCCGCGCAGGACGCCCTGGACATCCTGCAGCGTGGCGCCGTGCGGGCCCGGCGCCTGGCCTGCGGCGAAGGCCCCTTGCGCGTGAGCGTCGGTCCGCGCTTTGCCAGCCATTGGCTGCTGACGCGCCTGGACCGCTGGCGCGCCCTGCATCCCGACATCGAACTGAGCTTCGACATCTGCGAGACCCTGCGCGACTTCGCGCGCGACGACGTCGATGTCGCCATTCGCTTCGGCGCGGGCCAGTACCCGGACACCCGGGCCGACCGCCTCTTTGGCGCGCGTGTCATCCCGGTCTGCAACCCCAGCCTGTTCGCCCAGGGCACGCCGCCCGCCACCCCGCGCGACCTGCTGCGCTATACCCTCTGCCATGCCGAATGCCTGGTCGATGGGGTGGTCTGGCCCAACTGGTCGCAGTGGATGCTTGCCGCGGGCGTGCAGGACTTCGACGCCAGCCGCTGCCTGGTCTTCACCGACGCCAGCCACGTCATCCAGACCGTGCTGGATGGTGCGGCCATCGGCCTTGCCGAAGAAGCGCTGGTGCGGCACGACCTGGCGCAGGGCCGGCTCGTCAGGCTCTTCGACCTGGAACTGGGCATGGCGCCGCACTATGGTTATCACCTCGTGTATCCCGAGGATCGGGCCCAGGACGTGCGCATTCAGGCGTTTCGGGCCTGGCTGCTCGAGGAAGTCGCCACGTGTCGCGCGCCCACCGCCACCGCGGCGCGACTGACGGCAAACCTCGCGGCCTAGCGCGGTTCGAGCCAGCGCGAGCCTGCTTCTGGCATGCTGGCGGGGATGACACCGAAGGAGTCGGCATGAACCTCTTGATCGTGGGTGCCAGCCAGGGACTGGGCAAGGCCCTTGCACAGGGCCTGGGCCGCGCGGGAGACCTCGTGATCGGCGTCTCGCGCCAGCGTCCGGCCGACTGCGTCATGCCGCTCGGCATCCGGCTGGACTGGATCGAAGCCGACCTGGCCACGCCGCCCGCAGCAGTGCAGGCCATCGCGCAGGCGTGTCCCGCGCACCTGGACGTCCTCATCTATGACGTGGGCGCGTGGGAAGCGCAGGCCTTCACCGACCATTACGACTTCGAGGACAAGGACGACGATGCCGCCCCGGGCAAGGTCCAGGTCAACGTGGCCGCACCGCTGCTGCTGTTGCGCAGTCTCATGCCACGCCTGATGGCCAGCAAGCGGCCGCGCATCATCCTGACGGGTTCGACCTCGGGATCGGCCCGCAGCGGCCGCGCGGAGCTTGCCTTTGGCGCCAGCCAGACCGCGCTCAAAGGCATGGCCGACGCCCTGCGCGAAGGGTTCCGCGACCGCGGCCTGGGCGTGACCTGCCTGCAGCTCGGTTACCTCGACACGGCGGATGATGTCGACGTCGCGCGCCGCGCGGCTGCCGCCACGGATGCGGGCGGCAGCGTCCCGCTCAGCGACGTCGTCGGCATGGTGCGCGCGCTGCTCGACCTGTCCGACGCCAGCTTCGTGCGCGAACTGGTGCTGCCGGCGATCCGCGACCCGCGGTTCTGAGCCCGCGTCAGCGCACCGGCTGCACGGCGGTGACCCAATAGGTGCCGGCCTCGTGCGCCGCCGCGAAGTCGACGCTGTCGCCAGGCGCGAGGCCCGCCAGCAGGGCGGGATCCCGCGCGGTGAAGACCATGGTCATGGCGGGCATGCCCAGAGGCGTGATGGGACCATGCCTGAGCGTCACCTTGCCGGTCGTCGCATCCACCTTGCGCACTTCGCCGCGCGTCAGGACGGTGGACGCGGGCGCCAGCTGTGCGGACAGGGGCAGCGCGCCCGCGGCAGACGCCGCCGCTACGGCGGGCACCGCGCCCGTGGCAGGCACGCCCGGCAGGACCTGCCCCTGCGCCATCCCACCCGCCAGGGCCAGCCACAGCGCGCCCGCCACGCCCGTCCGCAACCGCAAGCATCCGGTCATCATGATGCGACCTCCACTGTGCCGCGCATGCCGGCCTCGAAGTGCCCGGGCAGCAGGCAAGCGAAGTGCACGGTGCCGCCCTGCGTGAAGTGCCACACGATCTCGCCACGCTGCCCGGGCTGGAGGCTGAGCTTGCCGGGTTCGTCGTGCTCCATGTCCGGGAACCGCCGCATTTCCGCGAGGTGGGCCAGCAACGCCTGCTCGGTGCCCAGGCTGATCTCGTGCTTGATGCGACCGGTGTTGCGCACCTGCAGGCGCACGGTCTCGCCGGCCCGCACCTGCAAGGTCGCGGGCGTGAAGCGCATGCTGTCGCTCATGTCGAGCGTGATCGTGCGCGTGACGCGAACCGGGTCGCCCGGCTCGCCGATGGCAGCCTTGACCGGTGTCGCATGGTCCCCCGCATGCGAGCCACCGGCCAGCACCGCGCCGCTCAGCGACACCGCGGCCATGGCGGCGAGGATTCGATTCAAATGCAGGCACATATCGTCCACTCCTGTTGACAAGCCTTGAGAACGGCGGGCCGGGGCACACGCCCCGCCTGCCGGCATGCAGACCGCATCACGTCGATGGCGTCGGAGCCGGCACCTCGTGCGCGACGGTGCCAGGCGGATGGCGGAACCAGCCCGGGTCCGTGGTATCGCCAGGCTTCTGGCCACGCCGCACCTTCAACACGCTGAACATCCCGCCCATCTCGACCGACCCGAAGGGGCCGATGCCGCCCATCATCGGCACGGTGTTGTCAGGAATCGGCATCTCCATCTCCGTCATGTCGGCCATGCCCCGCTCGCCCATCACCATGTAGTCCGGGATCAGGTCATGCACCTGCCGCGCAAGCCCGCGGTGGTCCACACCGATGAGGGTGGGCACGGCATGCCCCATGGCATTCATCGTGTGATGGCTCTTGTGGCAGTGCAGCGCCCAGTCGCCCTCTTCGTCGGCGACGAACTCGATCTGGCGCATCTGGCCGACCGCGATGTCGGTCGACACCTCCGGCCAGCGCGCCGAGCGCGGCACCGGCCCGCCATCGGTGCCCGTCACAGTGAACTCGTGCCCGTGCAGGTGGATCGGGTGATTGGTCATCGTCAGGTTGCCCACGCGGATGCGCACCTTGTCGTGCAAGCGCACGTTCAGGGTGTCGATGCCGGGAAACACGCGGCTGTTCCAGCCCCACAGGTTGAAGTCGGTCATCGTGGCCACCCGCGGCGTGGCCGCGCCCGGCTCGATGTCGAAGGCGTTGAGCAGGAAGCAGAAGTCACGCTGGACGGTGTCGATCGCCGGATGCGGCTCGCGCGGGTGCGTCACCCAGAACCCCATCATGCCCATCGCCATCTGCACCATCTCGTCGCCGTGCGGGTGGTACATGAAGGTGCCGGGGCGGCGCGCGACGAACTCGTACATGAAGGTCTTGCCGGCGGGAATGCCCGGCTGCGTCAGTCCCGTCACGCCGTCCATGCCGTTGGGCAGCCGCTGGCCATGCCAGTGGATGCTGGTGTGCTCGGGCAGCCGGTTGGTGACGTAGATCCGCACGCGATCGCCATGGACGACCTCGATGGTGGGCCCCGGGCTTTGCCCGTTGTAGCCCCACAGGTGCGCCCGGAAGCCCGGCGCCATCTCGCGCACCACAGGCTCGGCCACCAGATGGAATTCCTTGACGCCGTCACGCATGCGCCAGGGCAGGCTCCAGCCGTTCAGCGTCACGACAGGCGCGTACGGCCGCCCGGTGGCGGGCGTCAACGGCCGGGCCGTGGCGGGACTGGCCTGGAGCACGGCTTCGGGCAGGGCCGCCAACGCCACCCGGCTGACCGCCGTGCTGGCCAGCGCGCCACCGGCGATGCCGGCCCATTGAAAGAAATCGCGTCGTGTGGTCATGCTCGCATCGTCTCGGGGTCAGTGGGCGGCCGGCGCCGCGGATTCGCTGGCGGGCGCATTCAGCGTGACGCGGGTGGGCATGCCCACGAGCTCGGCCTGCAGCGCCGCGTCCGCCAGCCAGAATTGCGTCTGTGCCTGCAAGGCCTGGGTGACGGCGGCCACCTGGTCGCGCGCATCGGCCAGCAGTTCGAAGGTGCCGATGAGCATGGCGTTGTAGCGCAGCAGGTTTTCCTCGGCGATCCGGCGCTGCAGCGGGACCACCTCGTCGCGGTGATGCAGGGCCACGGCATGCGCGGTTCGATACGCCGAGTAGGCTTCCCGCAACGAGGACCCCGCCGAGCGCAGGGTCGCCTCCAGCGCGTTGCCGGCGGCCAGCGTGCGGGCATCCGCACCGGCGCGGCGCAGGCCGCTCGCATCGAAGACCGGCAGACGCAGTGCGAACTCCCAGGTGCGCGCCGACTCGCGGCTGCCCTCGTCCGCCGGGAAGCGCGTCGAGCGCTCGGCTTGCGCCTCGATATCGATGAGGCTGTCCGCCCGCGCCAAGGCACGCGCGCCGGACGCCGTGCCCAGCGCATGCCTTGCCAGGCGCACGTCGAGCCGGGCATCGGCTGCCACGGCGGCGATGTCAGCCGCGGCAAGCACCTGCGCGGGGAGATCCGGCAGGCGCTCGGGCAGTCGCAACGCCTCGGCCTGTGCCGCGTCCAGCCCGAGCTCGCGCACCAGAGCCTCGCGCGCGGCGCTTTCCTCGTGCGCGGCCACCGCCAGCCGCGCGGCGGCCTGGGCGGACAGCAGATGCTCGCGGCTGCGATCCAGGCGGTTCAGGTTGCCCGCTGCCTGCATGCGGCGCGCAAGCTCGGCACCCGCCTGCGCGCTGACATGCACCTGCGCTGCGTACGCCCGCGCCTGGCGCGCCGCCACCGCGCGCACCCACGCCTCGCGCACGCGCGTCACGCGCGCCACCACGTCGCTGGTCAGCCGCAGTTCGGCGGCCTGCACACGTGCGCTCGCCAGCTCATGCCGCCAGGGCCAGGTCAACAGCTCCCAGAGTCCCACGGACACGGCGCGGGCGATTTCCAGCTCCGCGCCGGCCACCATGCGCTCGAACCGGAACACCGGATTCGCCAGCCGACCGCCTTGCGCGGCGTCCGTCGCATCGGCCCAGCGCCGGGCCAGCAGCGCCTGCAGATCCGGGCTGTTGACCAGCGCCAGCGCCACGGCCTGCCCCTGGTCGAGCGGTCCGGCCAACAGGGTCCGGGCCTGGACCGCACGCTCGGCCTGGGCTTGCGCCGTTCGCGCCAGTGCCAGCCTGCCCTGCGTGAAGGTACTGGCTTGCTGGTTGGTGCGGGCCAGCGTCTGGTCGATGTCCGCGGTGGCGCAGCCGGTGAGCGCGATGAGGCCAAGCACCGGCAGCCACCGGGCTCCTGGGCCGACAAGTCGCCTCGTCATGGCCGACCTGCAGGCACGACGGTGCGACCGGCCGCAGCCCCTGGCGGGTTCGCGGTGGCAGCGCGACTGGCGCAGGGATCGTGGCCGACGGATCGTGGCGGTCCGCCTGCCGGCGTGGCGATCGCCACGCGGGTGGACACGGCAACGGCCGGTGCCATGGCAGCGACGCCGACCTGACCCTGCCCGCCCTGCACCGTGGTCGCATGCCCCGCCGCCCCGCCATGTCGTGCGACGTCCGCGGGCGCCTGGGCAAGCACCTGCGGCACGGGCTCGGCAGCCTCGGCCGCGTACGCCCGCCAGCCGCCCACCCGACCCACGCAGTCGTTGGCGGCGCGCCAGTCGCGCGCCGGCGCATCGGCCCAGGCGCGGTAGTCGGCCAGTCCGGGGATGCCGGACGCGGCCTCCGACGGCGCAGCCAGGACGACGGGCGGCGCCGCGGCGCATCCCATCGCACACATCCAGACGATCACTGCAGCCTTCATCGGAACGCCTCCCGGCAATCGAGCGAGAACGGGGATCATTCTGGCGCGCCATCCCTGACGCCTGGCTGTGCCGGACATTACATTTCCGACAGGGACGCACCGCCCTCGTCCGGCCGCGGCACACTGCGTCAGGAGCCCTCATGAACATCCTCATCGTCGAAGACGAACCCAAGACCGGCGACTACCTGCGCCAGGGCCTGCGCGAAGCCGGCCACATCACCGACCTCGCACGCGACGGTGCCGATGGCCTGCACGCGGCGCTGCATGGCGCCCACGACCTGCTGATCCTCGACGTCGCCCTGCCTTCGTGCGATGGCTGGGAGATCCTGCATGCGTTGCGGGCGCGCGGACGCGGCGTGCCGGTCCTCTTTCTCACCGCGCGCGACCACGTGGACGACCGTGTACGGGGCCTGGAGCTGGGCGCCGACGACTATCTGGTCAAGCCGTTCTCCTTTGCCGAGCTGCTGGCCCGCGTGCAGGCCATCCTGCGGCGCGGCCAGGCCGGAGCGCAGGCGGCCGTGCTGCGCGTTGCCGACCTCGAGCTCGACCGGCTGCGCCGCCGCGTCTACCGCGCAGGCCGGCGCATCGATCTGACAGCCAAGGAATTCGCGCTGCTGGAGCTCCTGATGCGCCGCCACGGCGAAGTGCTGCCCCGCTCGCTGATTGCCTCCCAGGTGTGGGACATGAACTTCGACAGCGACACCAACGTGATCGAGGTCGCGATCCGCCGCCTGCGCGTGAAGATCGACGAGGGCCATGCCGTGCGTCTCATCCAGACGCTGCGCGGCATGGGCTACGTGCTCGACGTCCCGCAGGCCGACTGATGGCGGCCCGCCTGCGCGCGCGGCCGTCGCTCACGCGCCGCCTCACCGTCGGCTTCACCACCGTGGCGGCCACCGTGCTGCTGGGGCTGGCGATCCTCGTTCTGCTTGCCACGTCCCGTCATTTCGATGACCTGGACCGCGCGGTGCTCTCGGACAAGCGCGAGCTCATCACCACCCTGCTGCGCGAGGCGGACTCCGCCGCCGACGCCAGGATGCGGCTGGCACAGAGCCTCGCCTTCCATCAGGGACTGACGGCCCGCGTGGCCCTGGCTGACGACACCATGCTGTATCCGGCGCAGCCCGCCTTGGCGCAGGCCCACGCGGGCCATGGTGACGCACCGGCAACGCCGAACGCGGACGACACACGCCGATGGCGCTTCACGGTGGCGACGGCATGGTCCGACCTGCCGGTCGAGGTCGAGCTGGCCACGGCCCGCGCGCATCACAGCGCCTTCCTGCGCGAGCTCAGCCAGGACCTCGTCGCCTACCTGCTGGTCAGCGTCCTGGCCTGCGGGCTGCTCGCCTGGCTTGCCGCCCGTCGCGGCCTCGCACCGCTGCGCGACATGCGCACCCGTGCCGCCGCCGTCAGCACGCGCGATCTGCAGGGACGCATGCCGGTGCAGGCCGTCCCCATCGAAATGGCCGACCTTGCCATCGAGCTCAATGGCATGCTGGACCGCCTGAGCGCGGACTTCCAGCGCCTGAACGAAGTGTCGTCCGACCTCGCCCACGAACTGCGCACGCCGATCAGCAATCTGCTGACGCAGACGCAGGTGGTGCTGTCCGCGCCTCGCAGCCTGGACACGTATCGGGACACCCTGGCGTCCAACGCCGAGGAATTCCAGCGCATGGGCCGCATGGTGGCGGACATGCTGTTCCTCGCCAAGGCGGACAGCGGCACCGCGCCACCGCGCCGCGAGCGCTTCGATGTGCGCGCCGAGGCGGGCTCCCTGATCGCCTTCTATGAAACGCTCGCCCAGGACAAGGGCGTGCGCATCGACAGGATCGGGGCAGGCGAGCTGGTCGGTGATCGGCTGATGCTGCGGCGCGCGCTGGCGAACCTGCTGTCCAATGCCGCCCGCCATGTCGAACAGCATGGCCGCATCCGCGTGGTCCTGCAGCAGACCGAGGCCGAATTCATCATCGCGGTGGAAAACACCGGCCCCGACATCGAACGCCACGAGCTGCCCCGGGTGTTCGACCGCTTCTTTCGCGGCGCGCACGCCGGCACCGAGCCGGGCCAGGAAGGCGCGGGGCTCGGACTGGCGATCACGCAGGCCATCGTGCGGGCGCACGGCGGACGGATCGAGGTCGTGTCGCGGCAGGGCCTGACGCGGTTTGCCCTGCATCTGCCAACGGAATAGCCACCGATTTGCCGTCTTGATGCCGGCATTCCGATGCGCACGGCAAGCCTAGGATGGAGGTTTCGCCGGCGTCTTCCGGCACCGTGCCCCCTCCGTCGCCATGTGTCCGTCGCCACCTCCGCCTGCGTTCGAGGCACTCTACGTCGAGCACCATGGCTGGTTGCGGACCTGGTTGCGCAGGCGCCTGGGCAACGCGTGGGACGCCGCGGATGTCGCGCATGACACGTTCTTGCGCCTCATGGCCCGCAGCGACCCCGTCTGCCCACGCGAACCGCGCGCGCTGCTGACCACGGTGGCGCGCGGCGAAGTCGCCAACCTGCTGCGCCGGCGACGCATCGAGGCCGCCTATGCCGCGGCGCTGGCCGCCGCGCCCGCTGCCCATGCCCCCAGCCCCGAGTCGCGCGCGATGGTGCTCGACACGCTGATCGAACTCAACCGACGCCTGGACACCTTGCCCGCACCCGTGCGTGAAGCGTTCCTGCTGGCGCGCCTGCATGGCATGAAGCACAAGGACATCGCCAGGCGCCTCGCGGTTTCGCTTGCCACCGTCGAACGCCATCTCGTGCGGGCCACGCACCTGTGCGTGTTCGGCAGCTGACACATCATGCCCGCCAAGACCGCCACCGGCGTGGCACACACGCCCGAGCCCCCGCTGTCGCCGTTGCCCGCCCCGACCGGGCTGCCCGAACGCGTCACGCGCGAGGCCGTGTCCTGGTTCGTGCGACTGGAATCCGACACCCAGGACAACGCGGTCCACGCAGCCTGGTACGCCTGGCTTCAGGCCCATCCGGATCACGAACGCGCCTGGCACCAGCTGCACGCCGCCGAGGCCCGACTGCGTGCGCTGGACGCCCAGGTGGCAACGGCCACCCTGATGGGTGCCCGCCCGCCTCCCGTCGCACGCCGCCGCCGCGTGCTGGCGGGGCTGGCGCTGGCGGGTGCCGGCAGCCTGGGATGGCTCGCCCGCCACGAGGTGCGCCGCGGCTGGCACGGCCTGCAGGCCACGCACCGCACCGTCGTGGGCGAGCATCTGGCGATCACGCTGGGCGACGACAGTCGGCTCGACCTGGATACCGACACGGCCATCTCCGTGCACTTTGACGATGCCCGACGGCGCGTCGACCTCTGGCATGGCCGGCTTCTCGTCACCACCGCGCCAGACCCGGCGCGCTTCGCCCGGCCGTTCACCGTCGTGACCGCAGAAGCCCGCATGCGCGCGATGGGCACCCGCTTCATCGTCGAACGGCGCGACGGGCAGCGTCGCCTTGCCGTGCTCGAAGCCGCCGTGCGCCTGCAGCCCGTCGATGCACCGGCATCACAGGCGCAGATCCTGCACGCGGGCGAACAGGCCACGTTCACGCGCACCCGCCTGGAACGCCTGCCTGCCCAGCCCCTGCCCGCCCAGGCATGGACGCAAGGCATGCTGATCGCCCGCGACATGCGCTTGCGCGCGTTCCTCGGCGAGCTCGCACCCTATCGCCGGGGTCGGCTGGACTGCACGGACGCGGTGGCATCCCTGCCGGTGTCCGGCATGTTTCCGCTGGCGGACACCGACCGCATTCTGGACATGCTGACGCGCGTGCTGCCGGTCGCCCTGCTGCGGCTCACGCCCTACTGGGTGCAGGTCCGGGCGGCGTGAGCAGCATGCCTGCCCGCCCCGGCGCCAGCGACGCGGCGCTGTCGACGCCGCCCGCAGATGGCGCTACTACACCGATGGCTACCTGGCGCGTGGCGAAGCCCGCACGATCGTCGCCAGCACCACGTATCGCTGGTGACCGTCAGAACCGCATGGCCAGCCGTGCACTGACCGTGCGCGGTGCGCCGGCGATCAGGGACGAGGTGACGTCGGACCAGTAGCGGCGGTCGAACACGTTGTCCACGTTCAACCAGAGCGTGGCCGGCGTCTGCCCGATGCGCAGCTCCTGGCGCGCGCCGATGCCAAAGACGTCATAGGCGGGGGCGCGCTCGTTCAGGTTGGCGTCGTCGGTTGCGCGCGCCCCGCCTCGCGTCCAGCTGCCGGTGAAGGTCCAGTCCGGCAGCGCCGTCGGGCTGTACTCGGCCACGGCGGCCAGACGATGCCGGGGCACGCCCGCCGGCCGCTTGCCCTGCGTCGCGACGTCACCCGTGTCGCGCAGTCGGGCATCCAGCAGCATGACGCTGCCCAGCACGGTCCATTCACGCGTCAGCCGACCCGTGATGGCGGCCTCCACGCCCTGGTGGCGACGCTCGCCGTCCTGCGCGTACACGTTGTCGGCGTTGGTGTATTCCGCAGGCTTGGTCAGTCGAAAGACGGCAAGCTCCCCCGACAGGTTCTCGGCGACGGCCATCTTCACGCCGGCCTCCCACTGCGTGCTGACCAGCGGCGCCATCTGCTGCGTCCGATTGCGGGTGTCGAGCGGCGCCGTGCCGCCTTGCTCCAGGCCCTGGACATAGCTGACATAGGCCGACATCGTGGCAGTCGGCTTGAACACCAGCGCGACGCTGGGCGTGAAGACATTGCGCGCATACCGCTGCGTCTGAGCGCCCGTGGTGGTGTCCAGACTGCGCTGTTCCCGACGGGCATATCGTCCCCCCAGATGCACGCGCCACGCGTCTCCCACGGCCACGACGTCCTGCACGAAGAGGCCCGACTCCCGGTCTTCGCGCGCCAGCGCCGAGGCACTGACGACGGGTAGCGGATCCGCGATGGCAACGGGCCGGTGGATGTTGGTGGTGCCGATGCTGCCCCAGTAGCCCTGGCCCCACCAGGCGCGATGCCGATAGGTCGACGCGCCCATGCTGAGCTCATGTCGCAAGGCGCCGGTCTGCAGGCTGCCCGCCACCAACACGCGCGCGGTCGTCGGCTTGCGGGTCTGGTCCGGCGAGTCGTACAGATCGACCTGCGCGTCGCCATCGGGCTGCAGACCGGACAGATAGAAGGCCTTCTGGTCCCGCTCGAGCGTCATCGCGATCACCTCCGCCGTCAGCGACCAGTCCTGGGCCAGGTCCTGCAGCAGCCGCCCGCTGAGGATGGTGCTTTGCGTGGGATAGCGCGACCAGGGCTGCCCCAGGTAGGTGCGCGGATCCACGTCGCGCGGCAACCTGCCCGCGACATCCGTCACCAGGTCCGGCTGCGCCCGCTGCTCGCGTCGCTCGTGTTCGACGTCGACCTGAAGCGCGGTCGTCGGGGTCACCTGCCAGTCGCCCGCCAATGACGCGAAGCGCCGCGGGCCGCTCACTTGCCGCACATACGAGCGTTCCTCTTCGGCGGCCAGGTTGACCCGCACGCCGAAGCGGCCGTCCTGCGTGCGTCGGCTCAGATCCGCATGGATCCTGGTCTGGCCGAACTGCGTGCCCGCGACGGACAGATCCGAGATGGCGTCGGCCGCTGGGCGCTTGGTGACGAGGTTGATCAGTCCGCCGGGCGCGGAAAAGCCGGCCTGCAGACCGGACAGGCCCTTGAGGACTTCCACCCTTTCCTTGTTCTCGAGCCCCGTCGCCTGCTGGTTGACCATCGTCAGGCCGTTGTAGCGATAGTTGCTCCAGTTATCCAGACCGAAGCCCCGAATGCTCGGCGTGCTGAAGCCGCCCGGGTTGTGCGCGGACGCGGTGATGGCCGCATCCAGGCGCTCCAGCCCGCCGATCGTGTCCACCCCCTGGTTGGCCAGCAGCTCGGCAGGTAGCACCTTCACCGACAGCGGGGTATCGAGCAAGGGCTGACGGGTGAAACCCGCCACGGTTGCCGACGCCACCACGTAACCCTGGCTCGCCGTGCCCTCATCACGATCACCGCCCGCCACCACCCGCACGGTCGGGAGCACCGGCAGGCTCGCGTCCGCGGCCCCCGGCGCGGGCGGTCGCGTCAACACGAAGCCGCCGTTTGGCTGCGCCTGCGCCACCACGCCCGTGCCGGCCAGCAGCAGACGCAAAGCCGCGGCCACCTCGTGACGCCCCCGCAGCCCCGGGCTGCGCTGCCCGGCGAGCGCCTCGCCCGAGAACGACAACATGACGCCGCTTTCCAGCGCGAAACGCGTCAGCACGGCTTCCAGCGTGCCGGCGGGAATGGCATAGACCTGCGAGGCCTGGGCCGCCTGGGCGTGCGCGGGGTTGGCCGCCAACGACAGCGCACCGGCCAATGCCGTCAGGATCAGACCGCGGGCGGCCAGCGCCGTCAGGCCATGCGGCAACGCTGCGCACCCGGCGTGCGGGCAAGACAAGGGGGACATATCGGGTTCCTTCTCGAGTGTGGAGTCCTGAAGGACATGCCACGCGAGATCCGGAAAACCCTCAGTGCTGCACGGGCGGCACACGCCCGCCCGTCACAAAGGCGGGCTACCATCCCGCGCGGTGCCCGATCCTCCGGCCGGGCCGCCTGCCCCCGATCCCCATGCCCGGCACGACCCCGCCCCCGACCCCGCCTGACCCCGACCGCCATGGCGCCCGCGACACGGCCTGGGCCGTGTTCCTGGTCTTCCTGCGGCTTGGCCTGACGTCGTTCGGTGGCCCCATCGCCCACCTGGCGTACTTTCGCGCCGAGTTCGTGGCGCGTCGCCGCTGGCTGGATGACGCGGCGTACTCCGATCTGGTCGCGCTTTGCCAGTTCCTGCCGGGGCCGGCCAGCAGCCAGGTCGGCATGGCCCTGGGGCTGAAGCGTGCCGGCTGGCGCGGCATGCTTGCGGCGTGGGCGGGCTTCACGCTGCCCTCGGCACTGGCGCTCACCCTGTTCGCGCTGGGCCTGGCGCAGGCTCAGCACGTGGCCGGATCGGGCTGGGTGCATGGCTTGAAGGTGGTGGCGGTCGCCATCGTGGCCCAGGCGGTCTGGGGCATGTCGCGCACGCTGTGTCCGGACCGGCCACGCGCGGCGGTGGCGGTGGCGGGCGCGCTGCTCGCCCTCCTCCTGCCCACGGCCTGGGGCCAGGTCGTCGCCATCGGCGTAGCGGGTCTGGCCGGCTGGCTCTTCCTGAGCGCGCCCGCCGTCGCCGGGGCCCGCGCGCTGGCCTATCCCGTCTCGCGCACCCAGGGCTGGCTCGCGCTGGGCCTCTTCACGCTGCTGCTCGTCGCGCTGCCGGCGTGGTCGATGCTCAATCCGGGCGCCCTCGCGTCCGTCATCGATGGCGTGTATCGGGCAGGCGCCTTGGTCTTTGGCGGCGGGCATGTCGTCCTGCCCTTGCTCGAAGCGGCCGTCGTGCCGACAGGCGTGGTCAGCGAGTCCGCCTTCCTGGCCGGCTATGGCGCGGCGCAGGCCGTACCGGGCCCCCTCTTCACGTTTGCGGCCTATCTGGGCGCCGTCGCCCAGGGCCCGCTGCACGGCTGGCTCGGCGGCCTGCTTCTGCTGCTGGTCATCTTCGTGCCCGCCTGCCTCATCCTGGTCGCCGCCTTGCCCTTCTGGCAGACGCTGCAGAACCGCAGCGGGATCCGCCGGGCGCTGGTCGGCGTCAATGCGGGTGTCGTGGGGCTGCTGGTTGCCGCGCTGTACGACCCGGTGTGGACCCACGCCATCCTGCGGGCGCAGGACTTCGCCCTGGCACTCGTCGCCTTCGTGCTGTTGACCGTGGGCCGCGTGGCGCCGCTGCCCGTGGTGGCGCTGGCCGCGGTGGCGGGAATGATGCTTGGCTGATCCGCGAGCGCCACCGCGTCGGCGCCGCCCCGGGTAAGCTGCGTCCTGGAACTTCGCCTCTGCCGCCATGACGCCCTTGACTGCGCCCCTGCGCCTTTTCCTCGTGCTTGCGCTGACAGCCGTGCTGGCCGGCTGCGCAAGCCCGGTACGCGACCTGCGCGACACCGGCGCCCCGCCCCGCTTCGATGCCTATCAGCAGCGCACCTGGGCGCAACTGCAGACCCGGCGTGCCTTCCAGACCGATGACCCGGCGGCCGAGGTTCGCTGGAACGGGCCCCGCGAGTGGCTGCCCGACCCCGACCCCACGCGGCCCAGACGCGGCGTGCTGCTGGTGCATGGCCTGGGCGACTCGCCCTGGTCCTTCCATGACCTGGGCGCGACCCTGGCCGAACAGGGGTTCGTCGCGCGCACCGTCCTGCTGCCCGGGCACGGCACGACGCCAGAAGATCTGCTGGAGGTGTCGCTGGCCGACTGGCAACGCACGGTGCAAGAGCAGGTCACCGCACTGCGCGAGGATGTCGACGAAGTCTGGCTCGGCGGGTTTTCCACCGGCGCCAACCTGATCCTGGACGTGGCCTACGACGATGCGGCCATCGCCGGCCTGCTGCTGTTCTCGCCCGGCTTTCGCGCCGACAGCGGATACGCCTGGCTCACGCCGTGGATCTCGTGGGCGCGCCCCTGGCTGGCACCGCCCAATCCCGCGCGC